>Ga0116227_10005845_pt1 | contig 25440 bp, 19 predicted proteins | sample S1TSphgellanicum_FD_89693 | JGI IMG/M metagenome (GOLD analysis project Ga0116227, IMG submission 89693) | Host-associated microbial communities from peat moss isolated from Minnesota, USA - S1T2_Fb - Sphagnum magellanicum MG | ecosystem: Host-associated > Plants > Peat moss > Unclassified... | reverse complement strand
CAGCACTTGGCTCATCTTGAGGAGTTATTCAAAAGGCTCCACGAAGTTAATATGAAGATCCATCATAAAAAGTGTGAGTTTATTGTCACCTCAATAGTCTACCTTGGACACATAATTTTGCCAAATGGTATTATGGTTCATTGGGCCAAAGTAGTAGCCATTTCGGAGATGCCCAATCCTACTGATGTTCACACTTTGAGGAGTTTCATTGGACTATGCAATTACTACAGGATTTATGTCCAAGACGTCAATACTATTGCTCATCTTCTTTATGCATTGTTAAAGAAGGATGTTGCTTGGACATGGAGTGAAAAGGCTTAAAAAGCTTTTAACACACTCAAGGAAAAACTTTCAAAATTCCCCATTTTGAGAAGACCTAATTTCAACAAGGTCTTCATTCTACACACTAACTAGAGTGCTGTTGGTATTGGAGCTATTATTGGCCAACTTGATGAGGAAGGCAAGGAATATGTTATTGCCTATGCATCCCAAAGCAACAACAAGGGTGAGAGCAACTACTCTTCATACGAGGGGGAATGTCTTGTTGTTGTATGGGCCGTTATACATTTCAAGCCCTATCTTTATGGCACCAAATTCACTTTGTATACCAACCACCAACCTATCAAGTGGTTGATGACCAATGATAAGCTTACTAGTAAGTTAGCTTGTTGGGTGCTTATACTTCAGGAGTATGAGTTCAAGGTTATTCACCAACCTAGTATTACACATCAGAATACGAATAACATGTTGCGGAGACCCCTCATTACCTTTAAAGATTTCTCAGAAGCCAGGCAAGACTTCGATCAGATTCTAGCAGTACATGTATTTTATGCATCTAATTATCTTGCACTACTACAATGTAACATAGTTGAACATCCCATTGTGCATATATGGGAGGACTTGGACACTCTAAGGTTTCTTCAGCATGGGGAATACCCTCCCCAAGTTACATCAAGTCATCGTGATCGCATACAACAACAGTCCAAACCCTACTCATGGAAGGACAATCACTTCGTTCGATGCTTAATACAAGGCGACATAGTGGTTCCTCCACCACATGAATGGCCTAGTCTTATTCAGAAGGTACACTCGGAGCTTGGACACTTTGGAATTAAGCATACTTATACCCTTTTCATTCCTCATTACCATTGGAGAGGTATGTATGCTCAAGTTCGAGACGTCATTGTTAGATGTGAACAATGTGATAAAGTGAAAACTTCTTTCTCCTTTCCACAGCTCACGCTTTCTCCACTCCCTATTCAGGGCATGTTATATCACTAGTCATGTGATTTAGCTGGAAAGTTACCACAGACCTCTAGGGGTAATGTCTACATCATGATTATGATTGAACATTTTTCAAAGTGGGTCGAGCTTGTTGCGCTACCGAACAAGTCATCACACAACACCAACCAGGCTTTCTTACAACATGTCCTAAATAGGTTTGGGGCTTGTACTGAGTGCCTTACTGATCAAGCATCAGAATTCAAAAGAGAATTCCAAGACCTACTTAACCATGCTCTCATTGACCATCGCCGAACTTTAAGGGATCATCCCCAAGCTGATGGCCTTGTAAAGAAGATGGTTTAGACATGTAAGAAGGGACTTTAAAATATTTGCCTCGCTAGGAACAAAAAGGATTGGGACTTGGCCCTACCTTACATCGCCATAGGTTATAGGATGTCCAAACACACCTCTTTGTTTCATTTCTCTCTTTACTTTCTACTTTTTGGGAGATATCCCATTCCACCTTCTTCCATTGTTGCTCAAATGGACCAAGTTGTGGACTTGGATTCCCCAGCCACTTGGGTTAGGGTCATCGCAAAGAGGGCTACTCTATTCAAAAAGGTTATGCCCATGGCCATGGAAAACTTGTCCATTGCACAACATCGAAACACTTTACGATATGCACACACATGAAGTGGCAATTACAAACCTAAGGTGAGACAATTTGATGTTGGTGACTTTGTGTATCTCTAGCAGCAACCTAATGATATTCTAGACATTTCTTCCGGTCGCACTATCTTGAAAATTAAGGTAATCAGGCCTTCAAGTGTGTTGGAGTTGTAAGGAGTTAACGGACGCATAATTCAAGATCACTCCAAAAATTATGCGCCCTACCACCTGCGGAATTTGGATCTTACCATCATCACGTCGACTTGGATTCCTCCACTTGACTATCCATGTCAAGTATGTCAAAGGACAAACGATGTTGATCATATGCTACTTTGTGATAATTGTAATGGTGGATACCATCTATTTTGCCTCAAGATGGAGTTCATTCAAGTTCCCGTTGGCATTTGGTATTGTTCATCATGTTCTCCTACAACACCTTAATTTCTACTTAAACCATACCACGATTTTCCTGGCTTAGGTCTAGGGGGAATACATGAGAATTTCATCTCAGCCTCCTCTTGTGCATTATATATATATGTGAGTGCATTTTTTTTTAATTGATTAGTTTTTACCTTTGGCTGGTTTTAGTCTTTTTGTTTAGTAGAGTTTACTATGGATTTACACCCTTACGACACCGTATGTCACGACACTACACGTCACAACAGTTGTCATGTTCCTATGATGGCTTCATACATGACGGCTAGTTACGGGCATGCCAATCATGCCTTTTAGGGTTACTGTATGCTTTAAGGTTAATGTACGTTCTTAGGTTACTATACGCTATTAGGTGTTTTAGGGTTATGGCTTGTTTAGGGTTTCAGCTTGTTGGCGGCTATATAAAAGGCCAAGTTCTTCTTCTTTTTTGTTAGTTTTTGTAGAATTCCTTTGTAAAGGAAAGTTTCCTCCATAGTCAGATTGGATTTCTAGATGTTCACAATGGCTATTACACGACCATTGTTTACATACACTACGTTTTCTTTCCTTTTTTGCAATTTAATATACATGAGAATTTCATTTTAGCCTTTTTTTGCGCATTGTATATATATGTGTGTGCATCTTTTTTTAGTTGATTAGTTTCTACCTTTGGTTGGTTTTAGTTTTTTTGTTTAGTAGAATTTATTATGGATTTACACCTTTACAACATCATATGTCATGACACTACACGTCACGACAATTTTTTGATCATGACCAATGAAATAAAACATTAAACAAAAACTTTTAAATCTTGGTTTCAACATTAAAACTAACGTATTATGTGGGTTTTCATCAATTTTTTTCAAGAACAAAAAAAAACTATTTAAAATTCCATAAACCTCTTTTTAAATCTTGGAGCCAAATTAATTAATTCAAATGTCGTAACCCTAACTTTGGGCTCGCGACCAAGGCAAGGGCTTGTAAGAATGCGAAATAAGAGGGAGGCCTGGGAAGCACATCTTATATTCCTGAGAGTGCAAGAGAGTGTGAAAGAATGAACCTTCACACTCCCAAGTGAGCTCCCATTTGGGAATTGGAGTCCCAATGGATTCCTGAATTTTCAAGGAGCAATTGCAAGGGTCGAAACCCATTGGATTGAATAGTTCTTTATATCATTGGAAATCTATTGAAACATAAATGTCTAAAATGGGCTCGCATGACCCAGTTAGACATTTGAAACACAAGTTAAGGCCAAAAAAAAGGCCGGGAGTCAAATTGGCAGTTGACATGTAGGTGGCGTGCGACATACTATTGGAAAGCTTTTGATGAAGGCTACAACTTTGATTTCGACCTTATTTCAATCAAAGGTCTACACACAAAGTTATGGGGCCCCAAAATTATAAGAATCCTAACTTTGGGAATTTCGAGACTCCCATTTGGGAGTTTCAGGACAAAATGCCATTTGGATGTGGCTTCATGGAGAGGCACAAAGTATACTATAAGGGGGAAGGTGGTGGCTTCCCCCAAATCCGGGCCGTGGTGAGTTTTGTACGTCTAAGTTTGCCTATGGCTCGTCCTAGCACCAAGAGTGCTCCAACTATACACTAACCAACTTGTTGTTTTGTTTTGTGCAGGTTTGTGTGAGTGATTAGTTGCTAGTCATTTTTCCTAGTCCCATCCTGGAACTCCAGCACTCCCTTTTACCCCCAAAGTGTTGTGAGTTAAGGAACGTGCCTCAACTCCTTGCTCTTTCGTTGTTTTCATTTCAGACTCACCTTTGAGTCTATCAAGGAGCTTGGGGCGTGCCACAAGTGCAACACAAAAATCTTCCTCCATTAAAGTTTGAAAAGATGGTGCATTTTTTAGTTCTTCTTTCAATTTCAAGCTTATGGAAATGGTAGAATGAAGGGCATCATTTGACAACCAATGTCCCTTAAATTGGTTTAGAACACAAGTAACAACAGGGGAGAGATAATCAACAACAATTTAACAAATATGCCATGTCAAAGGGGGTGGAACCTTAATTGTTATCTTCATTGAACTCTAGCTACATAACAAAACATTATAACATTTTAAAACTATAAACTCTATTGAAAAAGAATGATTTTGTTAGCAAACCTTCAAAATTTTTTTTAAAATGATCATTATCTACATTGTAGCAAGTCTTAGCAAAAATCATAATAAACAAAGAAATATTAAAGTTTTGATGATAACATTGTTTTAACTGGAGTGTTCAATTTTCTTTAAGGAAGATTCAAATTTTCATAAGCCTTGTTCCATTCTTATTTACCATTCCTTAATTTTTTCAGTTAAGTTATGCACTTGAGGGGGGGACATTAGTTTAAAAAGTAAAAAATACATGAATAAAAATATAGGGTGTAATATGTTGGTTGCTGGATAAAAATATAAGTTAATTAGTAAAAAAAAGGTACATTTTATTCAAATAATCAATTTAATTATAATATAAAATATAATAATTTGAAATAATGGATTACAATTAATATAGGGTGGTTTTAATATATATACATTATAAAATTAAATGATAATAGGGTGATAAAAAATAAGTTGGACAATTATGTAATACTCCCCCTAAAAATGGTCATTTGATGCATGTAGATCCCAAATTTTACATTAAGTGTCCCCTTCAGGGTAATGCATTTATGTAAATCAAATTGGGTAGTTTTGACAAATACATATATCAAACCCTCACAAAAAAATTTCATTAATTGAAACATACTGACAAGCCTTAAAGAATGCATGGTCAAAATAGATACCTTGAAAGCTTTCTATCAAACTTAAAACGTCACAAATTATAACAGACTTTAGGGTTGTAATCATAGTATTTAAATTAGATCTTTTATCTTTAACATAAGCAAAAAAAAAAAATTCTCTAGTCATACTTCCCTTACAACTTTTAAAGCTTTGGCTAATGCAAGCCCAAAAGTATTAAATGTTTCAAAAAACCCAATTGCAATATGTTTTGGTTGTCAATTAGACCCCAAAAAATTAATAACAAAGGCAAAAATTTCATAAGCCCCTTTTGACATTCACAAATGAGAACTTGTTACATAATAATAATTTACCAAAACAAGTAGGACATATAATTGTTTAGTTTTTTCCACCAATTTTGGCAAAATTTCTCTTGAAAATTGTTTCCTACAAGACAAAACAACCCTTGGACACAAATGTAAATTAAATTTTAAGCATTGGCTTTCAACAAGATGCATTCGCAAATGGTTTTTAACAGTTAAAAAAATTAAATCTTCCAAAAATTACTTTTGCTGCACATCATTTTTCTTATAAAAATATTTGGTAGTGAAAAAATTAAAGATAGTGCTTCCATTTACATGAAGTTGACTTTCATAAGGTTTTTTTAACAAATTGTTTACTTTTTTTTCAAATATTTTTACAATCATAAAATAGTTTACATAAACATGTTTTTGCAATGTAATAATTCCATTTGCACTATTATACAATATCAAACCTTTCTTTGCTTATGTTTTGGCATTTTTTATTAAAATTAAACTGACATATTAAAAATGCATCTCATCAATTGAGAACACTTAACATGCACTCACTTATTGTCATTTACACAATAAAATGACCAACATAATGCATTTATACTATCATGTTTTCACTATTTTTTTTGAAGATACATTTCTTTCAAATTTTCCTTCATTTTTTCTTCCACCTCATTTGCATTAATAATTTCTTCTATTTGCAAATTTGACTGAATTTCAAACTCTTCTTCCATTATCTCCTTTTCCATTACAATGTCATTTAGATATATTTCATCATTATTATTCTTTTTTTTTCCATTTTGGGGTGACTTTTCCATTATCAATTGCAAAATGAAATTTTGCTAAATGAGTGGCAAAGAAAACCAAACAATAATATGCAAACCTTTAGGCTACTAAAAGTTTCATTTACTCAATATGTTTATTTTAATGATATTTGGTGTTTTTACCTTACCACTTACTAATGAATTATAAATAAATGGATTATGATTTGAAACCACATGCTCACACCATGTTGTGTTTTTTTTAAAATTATCTTAAATTGACAACTATTTCAATGAAAATTCCCAAAAAAATGAATAAGTACAAGGGTTCATAAAGCTCATGTCAAGGTCCTTACACAATTTATGGAAATTCTACCTTATAAATTTTCCTAATTCCTTGTCCAAAATTTGTGTAATTCAACATTTTTTTAATGTTTAACTAAATTTCCATGTGGAAATACAAAATGAAACACCATTGTAAAAACAATAAAAGCAAATACAAACTTTCAAGTTGCCATTGTTGAAAGGTTATGTGCTAGACAAATTAATAGGAAATGAAAATTAAATTACACTAACTAGTGACAAGAGTCGTTCGAAGGGAATATGACTCATGATATTAAAATATTCAAGTTTGATAACTTAATGAAGATCATTTGAAACATTTATATTGCAATCAAATTTAATGTTAGAATGTTAGCACCTAGAGTGTTAAATAGTCTAGAATCTAACTAACATCAAAACTAATTCATTAATGGAATGCTTGTTAACACTAACCTAAATGATAATTAATCTTATTATTTTTAATTCATACCTAGTTAGTGTTAGGGTCATGTCAGAGTTTAGTTAGGCACCTCCATCATGATAAATTCATAGTATTATGATGAAAGAAAGGTAGTGAGAGGCAAAACTTGTTTCTTAGTCTCATTTAGAACTTTCATCATTGTCACCCATATTTATCTCTATTTCTATTATTTTCTTTGAGCTTATGTTGTTTAATTTGTGAGCTTTGATGTCTTTTGTGTTATTTCTCTTGTTTTTGCATTTGGTTTTTCTCAAGTTTCATTGTCATTAACAATTCTTTTTCTTTTTCTCTTATTTGTGCTCAACTTCACTCAAGTTTCATAGTCATTGATGCCCTACTTTTTTTTCTCTTCTTTGCATTTAGCTTTGTTCAAACTTCATTGTCAACTCACCACCTTGTTTTTTTTGTTCTTTGCAATTCCTTTTGTTCGACATTTGTCCTCATTGTCACTTGCTTTGGGCTACCTAGGTCTAGTTCTTAGGGATAGGAGTCTTTGAATTGCATTTTTAAAATTCTTGACTTTTGGTTTTGCTCTCATCTTGTGTGACATTTTTATTTTTGTGTTTCATTTTTTGCATTCTTGTTTCTATAGTGAATTTCTTAATATGTTTTTGTCTTGTGTCTTTGCATTTTGCAATGTGCAATTTGATGTCACTTTTATTTTTGTTCCCAAGAGCAAAGAAGTGTGAACTTACAAACCAAAAAAAAAGAAAAAAAATTGCAACCTTCACTACAAAACAAAACCTCAAAACGCAAGAGTAACAAAGAGCTTCTAGCAATGACCAATGAGCTCTCACTTGGGCCCCATTATTTTCATGGACATGAAGCCTTTGCACAAGATAGCCATTGCACAACACCACCTTAAACCCTAAGCTTCATCGGAGACCCTAGCCTAAAAACCTAGACCTTACACCCTACTACTACCCAACATATAGACTCCTAGCCCTAAGAACTAGACCTAGGTACCCCTTTATACCCTGCCTGAGGATTGGGGTTTTGTAAATATCTTGGGTGTTGTACAAATGAGGCAAATATTGAGGCAGCTATCACCAATTGTGATACCTGCTAGTTGGTTTAGTCTTACTAATTGACCACATTTGATCGACCACTAATTATTCACATTTGACATATTGATAAGTTGTTAACTATTTTCTAAAGTGTGATATTTAAAAAATCACATGAAAAAAAAACAAAGTGTGCCATGAAAACTAGCATTAAAAAATTCTGCTATGATACTAACAATTGCCACAAGCACTCAACAAGAAAAATTGCATACACAACTAGATTAGACCAGGTCTGGAAATCAGGTTTACCAAACTTGCAATTTGCACCTTCTTCATTTCCAACATGCTTAAGGAAAAACCCATGACCATCCTAATGTTGGGCAACGCCCTCAAACTATTTCTCTTTCTCAACTCCCTCCTTGTTTTATACCCACCAAAGAGTTTTCATTCTCTTGTCTCTTCACCATCATCTCCACTTACAGCTTCAAAATATTACAAATATCGTTGGCTGATCAGTCTGGATCTTTGTCTTGATCATAATTCTTTCACACCAAAATGAAATAAGAGTATGTGAAATATCGTAGTCCTATTGTTGGATCTGAGCTTGAACTTATGTCTCAGGTTTGGTGATCAAAGTTTCAACTTCACCTGTTGTTTCAGCTTTGAGAATTTGTGTATGCATCTCTATTTTGATGGCTCCTGCTAAAGCATCATAAGCATCAGCCCATGCTTGGTTGAGTTCTGTCGACCATAGCTCAGGTAGCCTTTCCTTTATGGTCTTCAAGAGGGCTGCCTTCACCACCTGCACAAAACCACGGACATGAATTCATGAAGAATCAGATTACCCATTTCAATATCATCCAGTTGTGATTGCTTCTTTAAGTCACAGAAGATTTAGTGGAAAATCCATTGTTTTGACAGTAAGTAAACTTTATATAAGTACTCTAAGAGCATCTCCAGTGGTGCTCAGTATGTGACCCTGTAAAAATATTGCTCACATCCAAGTTTAGTTATTTACTTTTTTCCAACCCAACCCATAAAACTAAAACTGGGACTGCAAATAGGTGGGAGACTACTAATAGCAAACCACTTGGACCGATCATTATGAATGGCCAATCAGAAATGGGGAACAGCAGTCAGATCATATTCATTACACTCTTCTCTGGCATGTGTTAGGCTTTGCTGTGCTTTTTTGCAGCCTCAGCAAGCTGGGCCAAAACTATTTTGCTGAGCCAAGTCAGCATGTGTTGACTTTTCTTCATCCAATTTTTAATTTGCAGGGTCATGTACTGAGCACCAGTGGAGTTGCACTAAGTACTCTCAACACTCACTTGATCCATAGTTGATCTCATCTTCTTCTACGTCTTCTTGAATTTGTAATTCAACAGAATTCACAACCGAAATTCACAAATCTCCCAACAGCATTTGTTTCTCCCTTAACATCTCTTTCAAGAATTGAGCTCAGGTTAGTATCCATGGGTGAAGACAATTCTGACACAGGGAGCAGGTTTCTCCCAACTCACAATTTGAAAGCCAGCATATGCTTTTTTCCTTTGGGCCCAAACAATAAAACAGAGGAGGAAGAATGTAACCCTGAGAGTTCCAACAAAAAGGGTAGAAGACAAAATTATGAATGGGAAGCTCTCTGTAACCAATTGGATGAGTGTGGCCCAAGAAGAATCCTAGCCAGCTGCTTGAAGAATATAATCCGCTTGGATTTTAGCTCTGGAAAGATCAACTGGTGTTCTTCAAGAGTGTAAGAAGTTTAATAAGAACAGTCAAAATTTCCAATCACTTAGCGTACCTCAAAGTGTGCATCAACAACTCCGGCAGTGACATGCTTGGTTGCCAGTTTCTTCAGCACTGGCTCAAGGACTTCTAATACTCCTTTCTCCCCAAGCTGCACTGCCGCATCTCCTGTCTGTACCATGCACTTTGTACTACTTAAAAACCAGACTGATATACTCATGAGTGCATGGATAATTGCCAGTAAGACTTTTGGAAGAAAGCTCTCACTGGAGCTCTCACAATGATAAATGACATCCAGAAAATTTAATCCCAAACAACACTCATTGAGTGCACTGTTTTGGTACAATCTTATATACACAGCTGTTTGGAGGTGCTTTTGCTATGGCATCCTCCTTCAGTAGCCCAGAATATGGATCATACCTTCCTCCTCATGGAGCTGTGCTCTCATGATCATCTAGGCTTGAAGAACTAGTGATGACTTAGGGCACATGACATTGACTGAGTTCTCAAATGACTGGGGTTGATGGGTTGACATAACAATGCCATACTGAGCTACAGTTTCACTGGACTGAAGAACAAGGAGTTCTTCCCTTGAGGAATTTAGCAGTTTTCCCAACTTACACTTATGCAGGAAGGTCTACAAATTTTGTTATGGTATCCCATGATCTCAATTTGGATGTTTCTTTATCAACTCATGTGAGAAGTCCCCCCCCCCTTCCTTACTAACACACACCCTTCTGTCACACCCACTAAGAAAGAAACCAACAGAATGGGGTGAGTTTGTCTTGGCTTGCATCCCAATTTAGACTATGAGATTCTCGGAGTTTGGCAACATACCATCTTGAAGACAAGAGTGGCATGCTGTTTCAGCTTTGCATTCTGCTCATAAGGAACTGTGGAGTTCTTGACAAAAGGAAAAAGGTCCTTGGCTGCTGGTGCAATCTCAAAAATGCTGTGCACAGTCGGTGGCAATCCCAAAGAACCCAGTTCCAGATCAAAACCCATGAGCAATGCTTTTGTTATTACAAAAACTTAGGACTCACCCTCATCATGAACTCTTCTGCAACATGATCCACTGCATCATTCTTCTGTCCAAATCTTGCAGGTAACTAAAAGGTCTGCAGATCTTACTTGGTGAAAAAGATGACAGCATTGGTTGTTGTGTCTTTCTTCAGCAATTCCCATGATTGCTTGACCAAAATTTCACTGTTCTTTGAAAACGCTGGACCAAAAAAACAGAAAAAGAAAAGAAGAACCAGACCAACATCAATCCTTGAAACTCAGCAAATGCAGAAAAATTGCACTTGTGGGTCATCTCATTCTCAAGACTTACATACCAAAAAAACGTTCTTTGTGACTACTTATCAATACCCAAAAAACCAAAGTAGAACACTAGTAGTGTCTTGAAAACACTTCCAAGAATGCCAAACAAAAAGACCCAAGAACAAAAAACCTCAACAAAACTCAGATTTTGGACACAAAACCCAAAGGTATCATAGTGTTTTTTCTTTTTTTCCTCATTAGATCATCAACCTGAACTTGATACTGCAGCCATGATGCCAGAAGCAAAAGGAAAAAATTGTGCTGATGTAGCTATCTTCTCCTGGCAAGCCCTCCAGACTCTAGCCTTCAAAATCTCTTATCAAGTCTCTGTGTAAATCAAACACAAACTACTTTCCTTCTTATATGCAATGGGTCCCTTGTAAAAAAGCTTCAAAGACTTAGGAATTTTATATACCATATTCAAACTGGTGCTTCCACAAGCTACAAACAGGGAAATGCAGGGCCATAACAAGGAGTTATGAAGATGCTTACAAAACAACACACAAAAATAATGGATCTAAATAAGGGTGTTTTTTCGTTTTTCTTCAAATTTTGTGGTTTCAGGATTTTGGCGAATTTTCTCAAAATTTTAGCATTTTTTGTCACCATATTTGCCAAAAAAACAATGGTCTAATTATATTATAAATATATGTCCCAAATTTCTATATCCAAACTCAAGTACTGGGCCAAACTAGTATGCCAAACTAGACCCTTATAGCCTAGGGTCAGCTTCCAGATTGAGAAAATGAATAATTAATTTCTTTAAAAGAAAAACCCATTCCTTTTTCTATAGCTTTGGAATCATTAATGTTTTAAAAATCTAGAATCGTCCAAAATAATACTTGCATGTGAGTAATCAAATTATCCATATTGTAGCTTGCCATAATTATGACTATTTTTTCATCTCCTCAGCGCCATATTTTCAAAAAGAATCTCCTTTCATTAATTTAAAGGATTATTTTAAGGATGAAAACCTACCCTAGGCCCTTGGGTAAGGTATTTTGACATAACTTTTTCCTTGAAAAACCAACATAATAAACAAGAAGCATGATCCATGGCTGGAAATTAGGGATTGGAATTTGGAATGCCAATATTAGAAGAAGATGATCCATCACACAAAAAAATCCTGGCAATAATGTTTAATATTAATATCACCCAATGCTTCATGGCATACCAATGGAAGCTTAGAGTATATACCATAGCATAGGGTCAGCTTCCACATTGAGAAAATGAATTGCCTTGCCTGGTTAGGCAGCAGAGTGCCTAAGAATTTTATTTTATTTATTTCATTTTTTACATTTATTTCATTTATATTTGGTCGTACAAAGTAAGAGTATTTTAGTTTGGTATTATATAATTAATGAAGCTAGTGTACTTGAGAGTTCCTTTCAGATTTTTGGCATGGTAGGTATTTTTCAAAAAAATTCAGCAATTCCATGAAATAATTAAGTAGTTCCGAAGTGGGCTAAGTACTACAGTAATTAAATTCTTTCAAAAAATCAATCTGTTCTTTTGTATCTTTGAAATTATTTATGCTTTTGTGATCTAAGTTAATATAATCTAATAATAATTGTGATGGTTTTTTCTATGATCTCATGATCAAATTTTCACCCAAAAATAAAATAAAATAAAATGTTTCACAAGGTACTTGCCAATCTTCTTGATCTTGAAGTTAACAAATTGTATGTAGCTCAAGATATATACGTACATCTATACAATTGAATTGGATGCTTATATTCATATTTTAAAATCCAACCTCATTGAAATTTTTTAATTTTCAAAAACGAAAATTTTAATAATTATTTTTTTTAAAAAAATGAATTACTTTTTGAAAGTAACTACAATTATTCTTTTTTTAATGTGCCAAACCTGACTCTAGCCTGTGATATTTAAAAGATTACTTTAATGAGGAGATTGACCCTAGGGTAAGTAAGTAAATGGAGGAGAAGAGTTTTAAGCAATCTCACACTCTTGGGCATTTTTGTTTGTTTTTATCATTTTCAAAAGTGATGTAGCATGAATTGCAACCATACATAAGACGGTACTTCCAAATATGGTTATAAAACAACCAGGGTTAAGGAGCACCCACACCCATGTTGGTACCTTCACATTTTTGAGTGAGGCCTCTTAGTGGTGGCCATATTAAGCCCAAAAAATTCACCTGACAAGAAAAAAATAGAAAACAAGGTGTGCTATACACAATGGCCCAGTCATTAATAAATTGGTCATAACTAGAGGGGAAATAAAAATTAAATCTATTTTAATGTACATCATCATGTTGTTGTAAAGAAATTAAAAAATTGTCATGATTTCTTTTTCATTTTTTAACATCACATTAGTCATGAGGAACCCAAAAAAAAATCTCACATTAAATGATGACATTTTTAGGAACCTATCTAAACATTTAAAAAATTGTTACCAAACCAAAACCAATAGGGAAATGTCGTAACATGATTTTTAATTTTTTCAAATCTAAATGATTTTTTTCTCTAAAAAAAATTCAAATATTCCCTTTTCATATTTATTTTTCACATTTGTGCAAATTTTCAAACCAAAAAGAAAAAAAACTTGTCATGACATGTGTATTTGAATGTTTTCAATCACATTGTCACATTTTGAAAGAATTATATGAATTTTTGGGTATGATGAGTGCCATAATCATTTTTTAAGAAAGTAGTTTCATATTTAGTTTTGTGAGTTATGGATTGTGACAAAGTCACTTGAGGCTGGGTACACATTTAATGAGGTGGCACAGAAAACAAAATGTCAAAAGATGAATGTGAATCCTTTTACGACCAAATTCGGATGAATCATCTCACTTAGTTTATGAAGGACAAAATCCCTTGAAGCTATTATACTCTATAATGATTCTCAACACAATAAAAAAAAATGACCACCGGGCTTTACGCGCAAGTAATCATGCATTACCCTACACTTGTGACCCTCTCAAAGTTAATTACAAAAAAAAATCCCTCCAATCAAACAAGAAGATCAAACGGTGAGAACGTAAGTCCAAATTGAATTGATACGAGTGACATATCAAAGACTAAGGACCAATAAGGAAGATTAAAAAGTGGCAATCATCCCTAGGTAGGAAGATTTAGCCAAATCTGGCTATAAACCAGAAATGAAGTGCAAATATCTTAATCATCCTTCATTGTATATGTTTGAATTACACAAAATATACAAATCTGGCAATTTTTTAATCTCTTTTTTCCCCTCACTTCTGGCAACTGAAAACCTCCAAAATCATTTCTTTCTCAAAATTTTAAATTCTTTTTTTGACCCCGACAAAACAAAAAAAAAAGATCGCCAGTAAAAAGGAGGCTGGTCTGAACAAGTGTTGGGCAATTCTTTACTTTTTACGAAGCACGTGTGATTCCTGTTCTAAAAAATAAACCCCGAATGCTTCAGTTTCAATTCCAGGTCTGGTTTCACACATAAATGGAATCAAGAATCTGATTTTCTGGTTTTTAAAAAATAAATATAATTGTCATTGTTTCAGTTGTGTTTCCACTTTCACACGTAAATGAAATCAAGAATCCATTTTCTTTTTCCAAAACTTGTCTCTTTTGGTTCTGGGTTTGGTTTGGCATATACCTATATCTTGGTTCTGGGTCTGGGTCTGATTCTTTGAAGAACACAAATACGGACAAAATCTGGCATCACAAACACTCTGGCCCTGCCAATCCAACAGATAATATGTCAAACATCTGCCTATTGTGTCCACACTCTGAACACCAAAACAATCCATTCCAATCTAAACAGTCTAACACTTTCACCAAAGAAACCGATTCACCTTATGTGAAACTGGTTCTATCAAGGCAAAACTTCCAAAAGTTGGATCCAATGCCATAATCCCTGTCCCTGTGGGGGCAGGGCCCAATAAAATCCAACTCTGATTTCAGTTATGAAAATTAGGGTTTGGTTCTTACTAATTGGAACTGAAACAGACAATTATCACCCACCACCAAAACAGGTACCTGCCCAAACAGTGGTTTAATCTGAACTCTTAATCGAGAGTTCAGTTTTTCAGCATTTCATGGAACATTAATTATTATTTAGCTGCCACAAGGGGCCACAAGGGGCAGAGCTATTTGAGTGATGGATTGGGGGGATGCTTGTTTAAGCTTGTTTCCACTTGCAGAATTTATGTGAAAATTAGTAGAGCTTGTTTCCACTTGCAGAATTTATGTGAAAATTAGTAGAGCTTGTTTCCACTTGCAGAATTTATGTGAAAATTAGTAGAGCTTGTTTCATCCATCCTCTGTTCTATTGAGAGAAGTCCCATAAAATTAGGAGCAGTTTTCCGCGACTCAAAACAGTCTGTACTGAATGCCCTTCTGATTTTGGGAAGGCATGTCTGTGAGAAAAAACCAAACGTCAGAAAGGTACTTCCAGAATCTGTAACAAAAAGCAACCAACTTTTCATCATCTGGAAATGTAGAAATTGGATGATTCTTCAGCTTCTAGCCCAGCTTCTCGTTGGTTTTCATCCAAATTTTCTAAAGATTCATGACACTTCTTGAAGATTGATGCATGGTTCAATGTATTTGCCCCACTTACAGCATCTCCACCCCAAAACTGTAAACAACACCTTTATTTTAGAATAGAATACTGTTTAATGATCACTACCCCCAGTCATAAAAGTTCCTTTAAACACTCAAAGACCATTCTCCTGTATTTACATCTGGACGAGTAATAATCCCTGTCCAAATCTATAATAGAAAAAAAGCTTTCAAAGGGGTTTAAATGACGACTGCAAAATAGACCATCAATACCGGAGAGCAGCAGGATTTACACTATCCTGATGGAAGATTTAATGGAAAGGGGTGTTTGCCAGCATGGGGTGAAGATGCCTTTGCGTACAAGCTGTAAAGCAGGCCCCGGGTTTGAGGCACTTTATCAGTTTTGGTACTGAAATTAACACCTTTCACATGGAAGGTGCCTTCCATATGGACCCCAAAGCACTCCAATTTTATCAGATGCCTCAGAAGAGACCAAAAGCACTCCAAGGCTTTTTTTCTCTTTGTGTTTGAAAGCATGGAAGATTTGTTTGTTAGTTGAAGGACCCCTTTGACAAGCACACGCAGACTGTCCACGTTAAATCCTTTTGTACTTTATGCTGCTATGAAGGCATGCTTCCATAGGTCTCCTTAATTTTTGAGCCTACACCAAAGGTCTCTCACCCTCAAGTCTCCAACCTTCAAATTAGGGGAGGCCCTTGGGAGTAGGACTTGCTCTATACATTAGAATTCTCTTTAAAGTCCTTCCCCAATCCAGTCTTTTTTTTGGTATCCTTTCCATTTTGTCATTCCTTTTTGTTGTTATTCATAAAATTCAGAAAATTTTGATCAAATAGCACATTCAAAGGTGAGATTGCTGAATTTTATTATGCTCTGTGTTGAATGCGTCTATGCTGGTAAAACATCTTTTGGTTTGCTATTTCAAAATTTATATTGAGAATCACATTTAGAATCAAACTCTTTTTAAATATTTATGAAAATATAAAAAATTAATTTGATTTTGAATTGTGACACTGAATGCAAATTAATTAAACATTTTAATGTTCATCTACCATTTTGACCTGTTTTGAATCCTTAATGAACAATTCCATCCCTTGCCTAAGATATTTTATGAATAAGTCTATTATATTCCTGGAGGGATGCTATACCAGCTCTTTAAGATTGAGAGGAATCTAACACCTATGTCAGTAATTGCCAAATTTTTAGCAAGATATTTTCTAATCACTTGTCATGTATGACCTCACATGGGATCTTCCAACCCCTGTAATATCTCACTAACCGATCAACACGACCTTATGAATTCTTAAGTATTCTGTTTTTCAAAAGAAGGAAAAAACTAAGAAAAAAATCTCAGCATTTTGTTGTTAAGTGGGTAAACAAAGGGTTTGCAAAAAACCCTTCATTGATTTTTTTGGTAGCAGCACTCAGCATGTCACAATTGTGACTGCCACTTTAACTCCAGGAAGAGTCTATATGTAGACCTTTCTACTATGTTTAAGAGTGGGAGGTAAAAATGACCCCCTTCCTACTAGGGTTTGAACTGCTCATCACTGATCATTACCCTATGACTGAACAGTTCTCTAGATCGTTTTCATCTGTGCTTCATTTTGAGTGATTTAAAATGTTTATGAGAGCGCTACCTCAAGCTCTAGAAATCCTCTTGGAAGTGCAAAGGAAAAGGAGTACTCTAAAAATAACAAGAAGAAAAATAAGCTTTTCAACTTACAAAACGTGGTTTTTTCTTTCCTTTCTCTTTGGATCCCTTCCACTTTCAAAGCTTCTAACTTTCTCATTTCTTGTTCGATTTAAACGATTTAAAGTGCTATAGGAGCACCACCTTCAGTTCTACAAATCATTTTAAAACTGTAATAGCAACAGAGCAACATACAAAGAATTTTTGAGGGGGTTTCGGGAACCAGCTTTGTAGTCTTCTGTGGTTTGCTTTTTCCAATTCTTGACCCCCTCTAATTTGGGGGGGGAGGTAACTTTCTCATTTCTCATCAGTTTTTGAAAAAATTAAATGTGTCAGATATGCCAAGAGGAGGTGTTCAAGTTTTGTTTGGACACCAGAAACAACGGAGCCCTCCGCTTCCATCTGACCTGCCCTGAGCGCTTAATTGTTTGCTCACCAACTGTTGTACCCTAGTATTTTTTGTCATTGGTAAAATTTTGCCAAATTTCAACCTGAAAACAATAATTTCGAACTTTAGAAAGGCTTTTTTGTGAAAAAAATGGCCCAAATTCACCAGATTTTGAAAAAATAAATCCAAATTGTTATATTTTTATGATAAGTTCCAGCCGGTAGTCAAGAATATAGAAAATTTCTGTTTTTTTTTCTACTTTCAAATTTAGTATGTAGCCAAATTCGACTTTTTTTTTTGTTGTGAATGATCACCACTTTGAATACATCACAAAATCCTTTTTAAAAATGATGCTTCCTACACCTCGTGATCCACATATGTTTACCTCATGATCTACGTATGCTTAGATATTCATGATAATCTTTGCATTATGTGTAGGGTAGAACCCCTGGGTATGCCTCATCTTAGGTTCCTCATTCGAGGAATGTCCCTCAACCATGCATGGGCTTAATCCATTTTGTAATAAATAACCTCAGTTAGGGGCATTTCAGCCTCCTGGTAGCAGTGCAGGTACCCTCCACCGGTATGGGCCAACATCATGGTACTGCCCCACTCTAGGACATTAATGTAATAAGCAGGGTGGTCCCGCACTAGTGGCAGGGCATGTCATATGGGCATGGGCTAACCATCAGCATTGCATTGATGCCCTAGGAGTAGGACATTACCCTACAAATAAGATACCTTTATTTAGAGGTCTCCGGCTGCTGCAGAATGTATAATGTATCCAAAGAGTTTTCCCCCTTTTGTCCAGAACTTCAGTCCCCTTACAAGCAAGCCTAATCAACTTTTTTAATTTCATCTTTGTAAATGGATGCACCTCCCCTGCACAAAACTTCACAATTCAAAATTCAGAGATTTTACAAAAGTGTAAAGTATCATCGTATTGTTTTTTTTTTTTTGGTATGTTTTAATCTCTCATTGGGTAGAAGAAATCTTGTTTGTTGATATTACAATGATGTCATAAGAACAATAACTTACACAATTCGAAAGATACTTCGAACTTGCTTGTTAAAATAACTTTCATCGGATGAAAATTATCCATCAACTTATCCTTGTCGCTGCAACACTATCCCTCTGTAATGTTGCTATCTCAAGGATGCTTTACATAGAAAAGGGTCTATCAGCAGACCCTTCTGAATTTTTGACTCCCTTCAACTTACCAACTTCAACTTCAAGGGATCTCAAATTTGAAAAGGTTTGTTGCTACACCTTTCTCCAATATCTAAGACATCTTTTTCTTTTTCTTTTTCTTTTTTCTTTTTTTAAAAAGTGTACATTATTGTTTTTGTAAGATTCCCAAAATTTCAAAGTTCATTTCCTTGGGGGAAGGATTTTTTTCTTTTTGGTTCTTCCTGGATTTTCAGGCCTTGCCTCAGCCTGGCCCTCAAATCCAGGAAGAGCCTCAAAGGGATTCATTACACTATACAAAAATTGCAAGCTGAAAGTCCATGCCCACACTCGTCTTTGAAATGCTACATTGTTATCAATCCTCCAGCTTCCTCTCCAGTCTTTGGCAAATGGTGTTTTTTATTTTAGGGAGGAGCAAAATTTCACAAATTTCAACCTCAAATAATAAAATGGAAATATTCTGTCACAAATTCCTTGTTGCAAAAAATTTCAACTTTTTATAATTTTTTTTAAATCCCCAAATAATGTAAGAAGTTCCAGTAGGTCGTCAAAAAGGATGCTTAAACTAATTTGCTTTTCTATTTTCTCTATAGCCTGATTTAGCTAAATCATCTTATGTATGATTACCACTTCAGCTACATCACAAATTTATTTAAATTATGAAGCTTTATTTGTTTTAAATACATTCTGCCTGCCACATACCAAGTCTGCATCCTGTAACATAATATCATAGCTTATCAATTCTGAAGAAAGCCTAATCTTTTCTATATGGTAATCAGTGATTTTTTTTCCCTTGGCAATTTTGTGAAATTTTTTAAAAATTGGTTTTCTAGTCACCAAATTTTGGAAAACAATTTCATTAAAAAAAATCCCCAGATTCTATATTAAGTTCAGTAGGTAGACAAAAAACATAACATCCTAGAAGGATGCTAAAAAATTTCTTACTCAATTTTTTCTACAGCCAAATCATTGTCCTTTGGATGATTGCCACTTCAGCTGCAGCAAAAAATTGAGGAAAAAGAAATATCGATGGCAATCCGTTGCCCCTTCATGTTTCATAGTATTGTGTGCATGCGATTTTTGGTGATGTTCAAATCTCCATAGCAGTTTTTGCAGGATGGGTTCTCGACATTTGTGTGCAATGCCAATTGGGTGTCTCAGATTGAAGCAGATAATGTTGATGACTTAGCAACAGTGTGGTAAGTATGACTGTGGAAAGCTGCAATTGCCCTGGCAGGTTTCCTCAATTCTTACATTGCTTCCAGATGTAATCTGTGAAGATGGAGCATTAGTTACTGTCTACAAGTATTCTTCATGGACTTTGTTGAATGGAGATCTTCATCATCCCAAAGTTTTTCCCCAAGTGTACATGGAGTTTAAGATCTTGAGCCTTTCTTTCCACGGAATGCTAGTGTCAGGTATATCATCTGGAACACTGGCTTCTTTTTTTTCATGCTTTAGAGCAGATTTAATAGAGCATCAATCAAAGCTTTTTACTAATATCAACTTATGGAAGAACAACTTGAGCACATAAGCATTTGGAACCTCTGAGATGTGAAAGTGCAGATTCAAATCTTGCATCACATAACCAATGAGGTTTTATGTACATGGTTCCAGACAGTTCTGCTCCAGCAGCATCAAAGCATATTAAGTCCTTTGCCCTTATGGAGACAGCATATAATAAACACACCACAATGCGCAACACTGCTGATATCAGCCCTTCATTGATGAAAATTGTATGTGTTTAATAACCTCCAGCAATGAACTCAATCCAAACAAATCCAGGGAAGTGGATGCCAAGCACTTCTTTAGCCTTCTGCTCTGATCGCAACTGATAATAAACCAAAGAGAAAATGGAAGCAATTGTGGGGAACCTCAGCCTGCTGTTCTTTTTCAAAACCTTGGTCATGAAAGTGAGTTGTCTGTTGAAACCCCAAGTCATGGCTCTTCCTCAGTTACAAACAAGAGGCCCTGACTAAGAATTCACATGCCCTTTAAAATGGTCAAGTAAATGTCCTTGGAAATGAGTCCTCACACTACACACTAGAGAGTTGTTTCATTTGTGCATAACTCTACTCTTAAATCCTTGCAAGCTTAGGACCAACCCATGACACATCTGGAAGGATGATTAGGGGTCTCGAGATGTTTGCCAGTTATTGTTACTGCCAAATGTAGCCAATAGCTTCAACAAGTCTGTTACTGAAAACTCTTCACTAATGCTCCCTTGACGCCTTGGTTGTGAGCTCCCTACAGCATTTGTCCGTGTGTACTGATACTCATAGGCAGCACTCTTGGTTGTCCGAGACATGGACAATACAGTTTCAAAGTCTGATTGCTCCAGCTTCCGTGGCAACTGATTGTGCACAAAAAATTGAGTGATGTGAGCAGTCTGCTCAAGTGACCTATATAAATTCATGATCTAGCATAATATAAGGTTTAGAAAATCACCTTTGCAGTAATGAACCCCTCAGGATGTAGTTTCTCCTCCTCCAAAAGATCACGAATGGGCAGATATGCAGCTTGCTTGCAAAGATCACTCAAATCAGAGCCACTGTAACCGTCACATAGACTTGCAAGCCGGTCAATATCCAGATTCTCAGCCACATCCTCACCCTTGAGAATGACCTTCAATATGCTAGCTCGCTGCTGCTTGTCAGGCATACCAACCTCAAAGGCTCGTGGCAGGCGCCGCAATATTGCTTCATCAAGCTCCCAGGGCCTATTCGTTGCAGCCAATACCATCACCCGTGCATCCTCTGTATTCAAAAAGGGAAGGTTTTTTTCCTATGTTATCTATCTTGCACAATCAGCTACATGTGTGCTTGATGTTGGAAAAATGAAGGAGAAAAAGAAGGAAAGAACTTACGGTCTGTGCTAAAACCATCCCAGAGAGCCATAAACTCTGTCTTCATGTTGGTGAGTGCCTCATGCTCGGCTACCCTGCGTTGACCTAGAAAGCTGTCTACCTCATCAACAAAAATGATTGCAGGTTGCAGCTTGTATGCAAGAGTGAAAACTGCAGTAACTGCAAATGAAAAAAACAATGTCACAAAAGTTATGATTGTAACAAGATGTAGCACAATAAGCTTTAAGTTCTTGATATTGAGCATATGGACAGCAAAGGAGATGCAACTGATTGAGCAGAAATGGAAGCCATACCCAATTTCTGTGCATCACCAAACCATTTGCTCATCAATGTTGAGGTCTTCACATTGATGAAGACTGCACTTGACTCCTTAGCTATGGCCTTGGCAAGCAATGTCTTTCCTGTTCCAGGAGGGCCGAACAGCAAAACACCCTTCTGTGGCCGCAAAAGCTTACCATGCGCAAAAAGGTCAGGCCGCTGCAAAGGCAGTATGATCAATTCCTTTAGATCTTGTTTGATGGTGTCAAGGCCACCAACTGAATCAAATGTAACATCAATGTCTTGAGGATTGATCACATCACATGCTATGATGTCCTGCACACACAAAAAAATTAAAATCACATTCACTTAGTCCATCTGCTCTTTCTGCAGTTCTAATTTCAAATCATCGTCAAACCCTAATTCCACATTTACTAACCGCTCCTGTAGAGAAACCCCAAAAGAACAAAAAATGGTGAGCGCTTTTGTGTGAGAATAGCTGAATCTGCAAAATGTTTGTTCACAAAATAAAGCAAGAAATGGTCAACCTGGATCTTGCCCTAAACCGAAGTGGATGGAATGATGATTGCCTAGCAACAAATGAGCGCGAGAAGCGTAACGTTTCTTGGCTTCAGTAAATTAGGGTTTTCTCTCAAGACCGTCTCAATCGGAGAAATCCAGTGGGTGCCTGGGGTGGAAAGCAGCGCAACAACGCAAGCATAAGTACCTCATAAGTATTTGTCTGAACGAGAGGTCGCCCCAGGCGCTTGGCAATCTCCTTCTTGCGCTCCGCGGCCTTCTTCGACTGTGCAAAATTCGGGTCCAAATACTTGAATCCGACAACCAAAATAAGGCAACTGATTGCAGCACTTACTGCATACAAAAAAATCTCTTGACCCACCGACGTTACCCTACTTCCTGCCCCCATCGAATCCCAAACCCCACCCCACAACCCACAACCTCCCCGCCCCTTACTCTCTCTTCTCTCCCCTCTTCACCGTCCTGCCGGCACTCGCAAAAAGCTCAGAAATTCAAGCTCCAATTCTTATGTCCTCCGGGCTGCCTCACCCAGCGTGTAGAACCTAAACCTCCCATTTGCAACCGCTGGAAATTTCCGCGGAATTCGGACACACCGTCCACCCCCGATGCAACAATCGCAACTCCAGATTCGCAAATTTTGCTCCTCTACTATCAAACTTTTAGGGTTTCGATTCGCACCTTTTCCTCCTCTACGACCAAACTTTTAGGGTTTCTAGTTTCGACCCATGTTGGCCGGTTATTTTTTAAAACTCCCGGTTATCATCTCGGTTATTATAACTTAGCAACCGGTTGTTTATTTTTTGAAATCCGGTAAATGTTCTACCCGCCTGGTATTGAGTTTTCAAATTTTAATAACTGACCCTGATGATCTGACAATCGACCAGGTAGGTCATCAATCTTAAAACACCAAACATGTTCATGATTTTTCTTAAAAACAGAGAAACAGAAAAACCAAATTGAAACAATTTTTTTAAAAAACTTATAACCGGCATCTATTACCCAAAATAAAATAGAAACTGATAACCGTGGGTATTACTTTGACACCCAATTGATACTCAATGGGTTGTTAGAAATATAATTATTTCTAATTATAACCTACCCAGCCGGTTATTTCAAAAACAAATAGCTGGCCAACACCAGTGTCCACCTCCCTGACACACAACCACCCTATTCACACAAGGTGCTACATGGTAACCTGCGTGTGTTTACCCCCTTTCTTTAGAGGGCTGTGGCACTTAGTTATAGTTCTTCATCTCTTCCACACATACATACCAGCTAGTGCATCCCCATCACTTCACTACCTGATTTGTAGCAGAGGATGCCCTTTTAGCATTAAGTTTTTCCACTTCGGTAATACTGTTTTGATGATCTTGATTTTCCTTTCATGTGTTTACATTTGTTTTGACATGGCTTGTAGGTTTTGTGAATGGATTTCCATCCTTATCTATATGTACAGGGTTAACACATTTTCACTGGCTGCTTGTCGACAACCTCGACCTCTTGGCACCTTGTCAAAGGAATGAACATCCTCCTTGTGCATCAGAAAAGACAAAGGGTTGTAGGCTGTTGTAGCATGGGAGATGAAGGGTAACTTCCAGGGTTGCATGGATACCTAGAAATTTTTGATATCCTCCCTTGATATGATCTGAAATATTCAAGTTGATATCTGGCTTGTTGGATATTATTTATGTGATATTTTATTCCTTCATATTGGAGGGCTATGCTATCCTTTATATTGGGGTTGGATATCATATTAAAGCTTGAATCAGAATATCACGTTAGTAATTAGGTTAAATTCGTAATTTAGTTAGTTTGTTGGGTTTAGAAAAAAGAAAAAAGTTGCAACCGTCACAACCTACCATCTAGGATAAAGAAGCCACATTTGACTTCTCTAATCCTTTTTCACTTTTCTTTTTGCCTTTCCCTCTTTTTCTCTTTCTTTCTTCTGTTTTTTTTCTCTCTTCAAAAAAAATAAATTTTTCTTTTTCTTTTTCTATCTTTTCAAGTAAGTAAAGCATTTCTATTTTTTATTTTTTATTTTTTTCGTCAGGATATAGGCTTAAATTTTGAAGAAAGAAAAAAAAAATCATTTTTAAAATTTTTTTATTACTCCTTTTTTTTTAAAAAAATTTACTCTCTATTTTCTTTTTTCTTTTTAAAAAGATGTGTTTTACTATATTTCCCTTTGTTTGTTTCATTTGTTTGCATTCTTTTTTCTATAATTTTTTTCTTGTTTTAATTTTATCTATTTTCATTTTTTTTCCTATTTTTATGTGTTTTCTTTTTTTCTTTTACTTTTTTTTCAATTTTTCTTCTAGTTTTTTTAATGTTTAGTATAATACAATTTTTTTTTATTGTTATTTTTTTTTCTAGATGCAAGTTTGAAGTTTGAAAAAAGAAAACAAACCTCATTCTTTTTCACGTATGGTTTTTCTTCATTACTATAAGTTTTTTTCTCTTTTAATTCTTCTCTATTTATTTATTTTTGTAATATGTTTATTTTCTTTTGTTTTATTGTATTTCCTTTGTTTATTTCATTTGTTCCTTCTTAGGATTTGATAGCTTCCCTTTTTGGAGATGATAATTTTTAGATTCATCCCCAAGAATACCATGAAGGAAGATTTCTCCAAGTTGAAACCTATCCTGTACCCCTAACATTTCTCACAACATCATTGTAATATGGGCAAATGGGTGTCCAAATCACTAAAGATGGTGAAATCGTCCAAAAATAACTTCATGAAATCATCCAATTAGTCTTTGAAAATTTTGTTCATCACTCTTTGGTACATAGGGAGCACATTTTTTAGCTCAAATGGCATAACCACCCAAACAAATGCTTCTGAAAATCATTTTATATCCATCCTCGGGGGCAATTTGAATTTGATTAAAGTTACATGTCTGTCTGTCTGTCCGTCTGTCCGGGCAGTTTCCGGGCACTGCCCGGACCTTTCTTTCTTTGTTTTTTTTTTTTTTTTTTTTTTTTTTTTTTTTTTTTTTTTTTTTTTTTTTTTTTTT
>Ga0116227_10005844_pt1 | contig 25440 bp, 27 predicted proteins | sample S1TSphgellanicum_FD_89693 | JGI IMG/M metagenome (GOLD analysis project Ga0116227, IMG submission 89693) | Host-associated microbial communities from peat moss isolated from Minnesota, USA - S1T2_Fb - Sphagnum magellanicum MG | ecosystem: Host-associated > Plants > Peat moss > Unclassified... | reverse complement strand
TGCACTAACCACTTTGTGTGGGTTGTGTGCAGGCCCGTGTGAATGACTAAAGCTTGTCAACTCTTCCTAGTCCCATCCCGGAGCTCCAACCCGCCCCTCTACCCCTCAAAGGGTTGTGAGCTAAGGAGCGTGCTTCGACTCCTCCTTATTCCGCTGCTTTCTACTTGGGCTCACATTTGAGTCCCTTGAGGAGTTGGGGGGTGCGTCACATTCCATTGTCAAGCTAGAAATGTTTTTAATGTGGGCGATTACAAAGGTTCAATCCCCTTGCAAACATATTGGTTGTTCACTAGGTTAGGGATATTGGAAAATGGCTCAAACCATTTAGAAATTAAATATTGTGCTTATAATGGTAAGGAAACAACTGGGTATGGAAAACGGTTTTGTGATGCAATATAGGTTGCAACATATATGTTGTAGACTATTTGCTTGGGCAAGGACTCATTTGAAGAAGGGAAAGGGGTCACTCCATATTACATTGGAAGGGGAGATGTGACCATGGAATTCATTTGTCAAATGCATATACAAGCGCTCATATGATTTTTTAATCTATTTGCTATTAAATGTTACAAACTCAATTAGATAGCTAATGAACACCTTGTGTCACATCCTGAAAAGCAAGTAATTGAACATAACAAATCAATAGTTTGTTGAATTAAAAAGTGAGCACTAGTCTAGTCTTTGAAATATGATTTAGAGAAGTTAATGGAGTGAATTAGAAAGGGACCACTAATCATCTAGTCTTTGAAATAGGATTTTCACAAGTTAATGGGAGCGATTGGAGAAGAGTTGTATAATTGGAGCCTTCACTTTTGTAGGAGGTGAGGGCTGCCATCAATCCATGTAGATTAGGTTGGGTTATGTGTGTAAGGGGGTGCGGGACCAAGAAGTGAGAGCTAAATGAGTAGGGTAACACCCAAGGAGTTGGATGTTGCCAAATGAGTGCCCGCCTGAGGCAGATTGTTTTTACTTCTCTTCAATTTCCCCCATGATACCCAGAGGATGCATGCTGAGTATCATGGGAAAAAAGAAAACAAAGAAAGAAAAAAAGCCCATCTGAGCAGGTGTTTTGCTTTTCAAAATGCCGCATCCTTTGCAGAAGAAAAGATCCACTTGGTAACATGCCCTCCAGATACACTAGAACTTTTCTGCTGGTGCTTTGAGTGTGTGTGAAAAGGAATGGCATCAAACAACAACTAATAGCAAGATTGAAAGAGTGTGTTGGAGCCTTGTTCTAGTGTCAGAGTAAACACAAGGAATGGAGGGACAAGTGAGCAACAAGGGTACTGAGATCTTGCCCTTCTCTATTGTACTATGTGTTGATGGAATGAAATGTGTGCTTTCTCTGTGTACTTGTTGAGTCTGCAATAGTGAACAAGAACATGTGTGCTGCAAAGGATTGTTACCATTGTGGTGGATTGAGTAGTTATGTAGATGAGGTCTCCACAAATGCTTTGTAATCGTACAGGGAGCAGCAACTAGATGCTAAAAGTGCTCTCCACATGTTGCAGGTAGATAGAATGAGGTTTGTTGAATACATAAAGCAATAGGTGGATAGGATAGGTGGATGTTTTTTTTGATTAATTTGTGGCTACCACATATCCCAAACTGCTTTTGCTATCCTTGTAGTAGTGTTGTCCTAGAGCTTGAATATGTACACAAAGGATGGTTATGGGTATCGGTAATAATGTCACATTTCTCTTCTCTGTACCTGTTCCAGAGTTCTTAGCTGCAAAACAACCAAATTTATAAATAGGATGTCTATTAGTATGGCAATCCTTCGAAAAGGTTGGAAAGAATCAAGGGAGATGTTCTTTCTCGTGTTAAGAGCTTAACAGTTGTTAATAGAAAGAAAACATGATGTCTGACATCAAACCTCCTGGACTTTATGGCAATAAAAACACTACAATCAGGAGCAAATGACAGGGATTGTTAAAGCACAAAAATCCAGACAAAAAAAATTATGCCCAATACTGGGATGCTACAGCCCAGTACAGTTAGTTCTATCACCAGCCCTATTACCAAAGCCCAAGTAAAGGGTTAAATGTTTAATCTCAACTAGCAACTAAGGTAGTAACACCTCAACTCGAAGGTGAAAATGGTAGAAAAAGAAGAAGAAGTCTGCAAGAGTGGAAGTTTAGAGATGGCCAACTCCATTGTGGCCACTGAACTACTTCAAAAATTGACAAAAATAATTTGCTTTGCATCTTGTGAAGAGAAAGAGAGATTCTTTGTGTAAAGAATGTTAGGTATGATGGGGGATAAGAGGGGGGGAATGATGATGGTCCCTGCTGTTCTTGGGCATCTCTGGCTTGGTTGGGTTGGCATAGAAAAACACTTTCTATGACTCTTCACTTGAATCCACTGTCACTTCTAACACCAGACCCTTAGAGTAGGGTCAAAATACTTATTCTCTTGTCTCTTGTCCACTGGCCTTCTAGCATAGACAGATTTGAAAGGGTGGGTGATGATGATGATGATGATGATGATGATACTACTACCCAAAGTAGTCAGTCTTTTGTCCACTGGTGAAGTTTCGCCTTAAAAAAAGTGGAATTAAAAATCCAAAAAAGTGAAAATGAAGAAGTGTTTTGAGGGTTTCAATCACCAGAAAGAGGGAAGGAAATTTTTTTTTTCCCCCTGGTTTCCAGATTTTTATATTTAGGTTTCATTAAGTAGTCAGAAAAAAAGAAAGAAGAATGATTAAAGATTTGTGCTTCATATCTGGTTTATAGCCAGATTTATTATTTGGCTCAACTATATATTCCTATGCACGATCCTCCTCGCTTTTTCTACATAATCCCATGGAGGGTTGTCACCAGTGTTTTTTTTTCATGTCAAATTTGTTCCATTCTTCGAAAAAAATTGGGAAAAAATTGGTATTTTAAGTTTAGAATTACCTAGCTAGCTTCTATAGATGCCTACCTGACCTCCATGTGCATCGATTGGGCCCACCGCACCACCGGCAAGCACAAAATGGTGTCAGAGATTCAAAACTGGTGTAAGTAGTAGTAGGACGACAGAGAGAAAGAGCTGTAGTAGGAAGGTGGCCGCATGTGGTGGGGTAGGCGCAATGTATAGACAAAAAAAAAACACACGCATGTGTGAGAGGGCGGAGGGCGGAGGAGGGAGAGAATAGCTAGCTAGCGCTCACAAATGATGTTTGGTTCGGCCGGAAGCATGGAACAACAGTCCAGCGCCTGCAAGCTGTAGCTGCCATTGAGGATGTGGAGAAAGACAAATTTACTGACTTGGGGTGTCAGGCAAGCACCGCGCGCCCCACAGAAGCAAAGCAATTTATGTGTTACTACTACAGCTCACAGATTCAAACAAGTCCTTGATTCTCTGCACTGTTTTAGTTAGTGCTTGTTTCATACCGCCTCCTTATATTTAGGGTTTATTACCAAAGTAAGGGCCAGTGTGAGGATCGCCTCACATGGGCCCTTATTCTTTGTAAAGCCCACCAATGAGACCACCACCTCATGTGAGTCCTTATTCTGGTAAAGCCCACCAATGAGACCGCCTCCTCACATGGGCCCTTATTCTTGTAAAGCCCACCAATGAGACTGCCCCCTCACATGGGCCCATATTCCTGTAAAGCCCACCAATGACACAACCTCATGTGGGGCCCTTATTCTGGTAAAGCCCACCAATGAGACTACCTCAAATGGGCCCTTGTTCTGGCAAAGCCCAACAGTGAGACCGCCTCACTCACGTGGGCCCTTAATCTGGTAAAGCCCACACAGCCTTGGGCTTTACTGAGTATAAAGACCTCCTGTCAAATTTTTTTTCCTTGTTTTTTTTTGTGTGATACCTAGTGGGTCCCCAGGCGAAAAAAAGAAGAAGAAGAAGAAAAAAGCAAAAAAAATGAAATTGCATTCCATTTTCCAAAATGCCCTCCAAACAAACAAACAAACGGTGGAAGAAAAATGATGCGAGGTTAAGGTACCCTCCAATTACACTGAAAAAAGTCGGTGCAGGTCTTTACTACATGGATAAACTAAACAAAGGCCCAATGTTCCCTGTTTGAATCTTTATTACTTGTAGAACAGTCAGTGTATTTGGGCAGGCAGGAGGCAGATGATTTTGTTCTGGGGGAAAGAGAAAATGCCAGAGTCAATAGCTGTATCCACTTGAGAAACCCTCCCTTTTTGCACACACAAACAAACACCCTTTCTTTCACTGTTATGTCAGCCAGAGCAAACCTTCTTCTCTTTTGCTGGTTCCCTCTGATGAGAAAGCCGTTAGGAATTACTTACTACTCTATCTATATCAATCTGTGAAGCCCAAAACAAGCTCTGAAATGTGAATCTAGATCACTCAGTCTCTCTAATCAGGCCCAGCTTTAGTTCACATTATTACACTCTCAGCTCTTTTGATTCATTGCTCTCCAAAGTTTCATTAAGAACAAGCCTAACTAGTTATGTGTCGCATCAACACTGTGCAGCAGCTGTGCAATCTTGTTGCTTTTGTTGCCGGAGTACAATTCTACATTCCCCTACCAAAGGCTCCATTGGTTAGCTGATGAGTTAGTTACTTATATGTGATGATGCAACTCTCCTGGATGTGAGAAAACCCCCCTGTGAACTTTGTGGGTGTCAGTGCAACAAGTCATTTGCAAACTGCCAGCCAATGTGCAAAGCTACCTGCAGCCAGCAGGGGGGGCGCATTTGGGTTCTTTTGTTTGTTGGATACTAGGCTATTACTCAGCTGCGGTGTTTTTAAATTAATTAATTAATTTTTTGGGGTTTCTCTTTATCCAAACACAAGAGATTGTTGTGCACTGACTATGAGTAGTAGCCTATAAAAGATGATAACAGACTGTTCAGGCTCCAGAGAGGATGGCAATTAGGTGTATCCAGTCTACCCCACGGTGGTACCATAGTCTGGCGAATCTGGCTGGGTGGCATGCTTGCAAAAGACACACACAAGACCCCACTGGCTCCTCCTTTTTATCTATGTATGTACTAAAAACATCAATTTATTTATTAGCCCTTCCAATACTCTTTGTCTTTATTCTCCAATCACATGGTTGGGAATTTTGAGCCCCTCAACAATATTGTGGTGTGGACCATAGGAGGATTTGTTTGGAGCATAGGGGGACATTTTAACTCAAGTGTTAACTCAAGAAGTACACCACTATGTCCCACAATTTGTGCCCCTGCCATTAGCCTAGGCCAAAAATTGTAAAGAACAGAGGTACACATGGAAATATGTTTGGCAAACCAGCCAGGTGATCCAACATACACCCAAGGGGCCTAGTTTTTTTTTTGGGGAGGGGAGGGGAGGGGAGTAGAAGGGGGTGGGGTTTGAGATTTGGTTTTTGTTCCCAATGTGTTCCCATCAAGTTTTCAATGGGTTCCCAAAAACATTCTGCTAGTTCCCAACGTGTTCCCCAACATATTCCTCAATAGCACCTTACTTTATCCCATATCCTTTTGCCCTAAGTTCTGCCCGTGTAACCAACAATATAAGCAAGCCTGAACTGAAAGGAGGAAACTACAATATATTTATTTATTTTCGGACTATACAAATCTTGATTGAGTCTTTTGTGATGGGCCGATCAAAGATGCCCATCAGAAAAGGGAATAAAAAAAGAACTTTGGGGTCCTCACAACTAATTAATATTAGTCACATTATGAAAAAAGAATTTTGGAGGTTTTCAAGTGAGGAAAAAAGAAAAGTAAAAATTGTCAGATTCTTTTGTTTGGTTTTCATTGTGTAGCCATAAATATAGAAGGTTGATTAAAGATTTCTATTTCAGATCTGGTTTATAGCCAGATTTGGCTAAATCTTCTTAGGGTGATCGCCATTTTCCTACATCTTCGGATTGATGATTACCACTAGGTGCTACATAAAGACATTCCTGAAAACAACGCTGTAGGGCTTGATGCTGCATCCTCTTGGTTGCCAAGTGGAGATGCAACAGAGACATCCAGCTCTCTCACAGCTGCAGGATGTACAGCTTAGTGAATTTTCTTTTTGTTGGAGGTGTTGGTGGTGGGGTGCAAGACTCCAGACATTCACTGAAGCCATTCTCAATTCCATGCTTGAAGTACACCAAGCATGATCATTGCTAGTTCAGTATGATGACCCACAGTTGTACACATGAGATGATGATAGAATGGAGTTGTAACTTGTGACCCCCCCTAAAAGCTCAATGTAAGTGCACCTACTCGATGTCAAATTCAAACTTGGCACCACCTCGCAAATTTTTCTTTAAAACATTTCTTCTGTTTTAGTTGGGCATTCTATATGAGCACACGCTGCCTTCTCTTCTATTGTGTGTCAGACCATTTCTCCAAATCCTATTGAAGAGTGCAGAATTTGGGTAGTGTGGGTTTGATTTTAGAACAGCACCTCTGAGAGTAAGCTCCTGTCCTGTTGCAAAAGAAAAATAACCAAGCTCAAAATACCCAGAAAATCCTGTCAATTGCAGAGGCAGTGGGGACTTGAACAGTGAAGTGTAAGGTAAAGCCCCAGCGTATGGGCAATTCTCAAAATAACTGGGCCAGACCCCCCCATCTGTGAGCTTTACCCATTTTAAAGCATGAGGTGAAGGTCGCCATGAACCGAAACATAGGTACCAACCAAGGAACAACCTTGGCTGAAAATTGCAGTGGAAATCTTGGGACCTTCATGAGCACAGTTTCCAGCTCCAAGTTATCATGGGGAGATTTCACATAAGCTCCCTAGAGCTTGACCATTTTGCTGGGATGGAACCTCAGCCATTAATGTGAGTGAACTCTCAGCTCATCTCAGCCAGCTTAGACCTCACCTCCTTTGTTGTTATGCTTGGAAAGGAGGTGCTGTTAGGGCATTATGCCTTAGACCTTGGGCTCTGCCTTTGGTTATCAAGGTGTAGTAGTTAGTGCCTTGACAGCAATGCCTACCCTTAGGTATAAATCACAAGGTGTGTGGGATACGGTTCTTTCACATACCTACTCCTTATGAGTGCGACAGATCTTACAACTATAAGTAGGAATAATTTTGCTCCCACTTGTAAATCATAAAAGAGTAGGCATAATTTACCTCTTCTTTCACAGGAGGGAAGGATATTCATGGATATAAGGTACCTGCCAAATACACTAAGAATTTTCTCCAAGTGCTTTATGAATATCATGATATGGTTAGTTAAGAATCATGATATGATCTAAAAGATTTCCCTTTTTTGCTTATGTATTCATTTTGTTGAGGCAGAATGGTGTTCCCCAAATGCATATTTGGACAAACATACATACAATCTCTCATTTCCCATTTTCAAAAAACACACTTCAATCCTCCAAATCTCAACTCTTTTCAAATCTTTTCAAATCTTACTTTTCCATCTTTTTCTAAACCAATTAGCATTGCCAACTTGGCTCTGTTCCCATAAGTTATGATGCAGTTCAAAAGAGAGAGAGAGAGAGAGTGAGAGAGGGAGAGAGAGCAGAGTCTTCTTCTCCACCCAATGAGTAGTTAAGCAACAGACCATGCAATGGACAAAGACACAGCTGTAGTGATCAATTCCATGAATGAATGTGGACTGAATTCCACTGCAAAAGAGCTCCCTTCCTTTGGACTCTCAATTTGCTATCATAGATTTTAACCTCTCTGCTTTGGGGCCAGAGTGAACCAGCACCCACCAGTGCACCAAACAGGATGGATGATGGTGTGTGGACAAGAAACACACTTTCTGGTTGCATTCTTGTGCCATAGCTAACCACGGTCAGCTATAGTGTATATTAACCCGTGTTGGATAGTTATTGAGTTTTCCCCCCAGTTATCAAGTCGGTTATCAGGTAGGTTGTTAGTAACCTACCATAGTCAGATGACTTGGTTATCATCTAGGTAGGTTATCAATCCTAAAACACTAAACATCTTTCTGATAGAAAATTTTAAAAAACAGATTTTAAATTTTAAAAAAAACACTGTAATCAGTGTGTAACCAGTGGTTATCAATCAACTCAGTATTAAAAAAAAACTTGCTCTTACACATAATCAATGGTTATTACCAAAAAAAGATTGATAACTTAACTCACACCCAATTTTTTGATTGATATTGATAATGATAACCTAAGCATAACCTAAATTTTTATTTAAAAAAAGAAAAACATACCTTATATATTGTTATGAAAAAAAATTTAAATAACCAATCAACATTGATATTATCCATCTGCATGCATCTACTTACCTAGCAGCCCACCATGCGCCTTTACCCAATTAGATATTTACATAGTAACAACCTACATTCCATGCCTACTTAACCACAATACTTACCCACTTGTGTAGCCAGTGAAGTAGGAGGGTGGAAGTAGGAGGGTTTACGGGATAGGTGGAACTCAGTTTGTGATTCATCCACAACTGGTGGGTGGTTCATTCATCCATATCGGGTTTCAATGGATGGTGCACTGGTGGGTGCTGGGTCACATTAAGCCCTAATTTGGCCCCTCACATGCTCCCAATAATTCATTGGCAAAGCCAGTTGTTGTTGTTGTTGTTGTTAGTTCACATCCTTGAAGAACAAGTTTGACAAGGCAATGCTGCCCACTCATCTCTTAATGATTTGTTGTTGTGTCTAGTATTTATTCTCTCTAACCTAGAGGGCCACCTCCCACACAAAGAAAAGACACCCACCAGCTGCACAATCTGTAGCTGGCAACGCAAAAGAAAAACCAAAGCTGACGGGACGGACGGATTCAGGGGAAGCTTCATTTCTCATCTGGACGTCCTTTAATATATGTAATAATACACACACACACACTAACTTGGTAGTTTAGACACAAAACATTATTATTTTAGAAATGCTGAAATTTTCTCTAAAAAGTAAATAATCCTAGGGTCGATTTTGTCATTAAATAATCCTTAAATTTCTTTGTGGAAACATGAAGTTGAGGTGTGAAAAACCTTCATAATTAGTGTCAGCTATGATCTGAATAATTTCACTAACTGGTATGATGGAAATATCCTAATAATAGTAGACTGTTGTAAATCATGAAACGTTAAATAATTTGGAATTATAAAAAACAAATATTTTTTTTGGAAAAAAAATCATTTTTTAAAAAATTAATGTGGAAGGTGATCATAGGCTATAGTAAAACTAAAACAAATAAATTGCTGCAGGTCTTTAGGGCCCAATAAAACTTGGCTTGTGATTGAAAATAAAATAAATAGGATAGAATTTATTATTAAAAGGAAAAGAAAAGAAAAAAGAGAGGGTGGATTCTATCCGCGGGAACGGCCCTGGACGGTTTTGGCTCTTTGTTAACAGAACGGTTAGCAGAACGCCCACCCGGTCTATAACCGCCCCAGAAGGAAGTTAGCGGTAGTACGCTGCGGAGTGCAGCGCTAGCCTGGGTTACGCGCCTTGTAACCGTGGAGGAAAAGCAACCGGCCTGCCAGTCGCCAGTCAGTCAGTCCTACCGACCGCATCTCCCGGGACAGCCGGCGACGGTAAGCTCGCCCGCCCATGGGTTCCTGGAAACGTCCGGCGGACGCATCGTGGATCGTCTGCCGGACGGTGCCCAGAAGGCAGTGATAAAGGGAGCTCTTCGTCTTCCTTCCCTCTCGTCTTCTCTCGCCTTCGTCGCTGTTCCTCGGCTTCTCCTTCTTCTCCTTCGCATTCTCGTTCGCTGTTCATTGCACTGTCGTCTGCATCTTGTACTGAATCTTGGGCGTTGGCTGAAGACGCAATCACAGTTTTTTGTGGTTTTTTTTTTTCCCTTCTGTTTTCGCTCACAGGATTTGAGCGGTAGCTGTGTTTGTCTCAAGAGTTCTTTTTTCTTTCTCAAGCTTTCGGAAAGCTTTGTAAGAAGAAATGGCCTGCAACAAGAGTGCAGTCGCTGCTGTAATGATGGTTGTAGCCGTCGCACTGATCATGCAGTGTCATATGGTAATGGCGGCGGAGGCGCCGAGTCCTGCTCCGAGCACAGGAAATGCGCCGGGCAGCAGTTCTCAGGCATCGGTAGTGGCGGGATTGGTGGTCAGTGCTATGGCTTTCGTTGCAGGATTCGCTTGGTTGTGAAGAGGAGTTTTGTGTGTGTGTGTGTGGAGGTGTGGAGGTTGCAGATGGACGGACGGACGGGCGATGTGGTCCTAGAAAAGGTGGTGCTACTGTTGGAAAACGGATTTGCGGTTTGGGGATTTCGATTTTTTTTTTGCTGTTATTTTACGTACTGGCGACAGCAGGGGAGAAGAACAACAGAGAGCTATTACCGATTCTGGGCTTGTAGCGCCCGCCCGCCCTTGACTGATGTCGATTGCCAAGTATGGTGGTAAAGCAGACGGAGGGGGAAGGAGATAAGGAGGAGGAGGTATTTTCTAAACGTTCGGGAAAGACGATAGGTTGTGGAATAATGTGGTTGGCCCGCCGCTGGCTGGCTGGCTGGCTGTTGCTGCTTCCGGTCTGCGGCATTGTTCAGGCTTTTGTCAAGAAAGACCAAACAGCGATAACAGTGGTACCTGGAGGAAGAACAGGGAGCTCGTTGGTGTTCGTTCTTCTTAAGAGTTTGGCTTTCTTGTGGCAGCGATGATGCTGCTTCCACGCGGGGATTGATTGACTGACTTCTCTTCTTCTTCTTCTTCTTCAGTAGAAGAAACCCATAAAAAAAGTTGTGTCAGTTTTCCGATGTCGTTCGTTCGCCGCGGTTTTGCTTACTCCCTAGATCTGCAGTAAAAAAGTTATTCATTGTGTACAGATTTTTGTCCGCAATAGCTCTTTATACATCGTGCACCATTCTGTGCTTGTTGTGGCTCCTTCTTTTAATAAGACAAAAAAAATATTTGGCAGAACACAGATTGGCAACAGAAAGGCTGGTTGGTTGGTGTTCTTCCCCGCTCCATTGCTTCATGTGTTTTCTTTAACTCCTCGTGCTTTTTCTTTCTGGCTTGCCGCTGAATGTCTGTCTTTGTCTTGAGAAGACGACCGTGGTACTACTATTGCATTCCTGTTGGCTTGTTCTTGAAACCGAGTACTTTATGACGACAAGATCCATGTTCTAGAATCTCGTTTTCTACTGTCCATGTCTCATTGCCAATCGTTAGTTATCCCCTGTTCTTCATTGTCTTCATAGTATGGTCCATGGCATTGTCGTCGTTGAAACCCAAGAGGGGAGGTAGGAGTCGTTCATTATGGTGCTTGGGGTTCATTGCTTCGTGAAAAGATTTATGGATGTTTTGTTTAAGGTTCTGGTTTCTGGTTGGGGCTCGGTGGGAGGACGAAAATGGCGAGAACAAGCTAAAGAGCAAAGCATGGTCCAGTACTGTTGACCCCATTCTTGTTCATGTTGTCTCTTTCCCGAATTCCAATGCAAAAATGCATCTCCTCTCTCAAAGAAAAGACAAGATCCTTCCACCAGAGCAGCAAAATTCCGTTAATAAATGCTGAATAACTGGCTTCTTTGTTTATCTCTTGTTGCTTTTGGTCATGGTTTGTCACAACAGAACTAACCCCTATGCTTCTTTGTTTATCTCTTGATGTTTTTGTTCATGGTTTCTCACAGGACCAACTCCTGTGCTTCTTTGTTTATCTCTTGTTGTTTTTTGTTCATGGTTTCTCACAGGACCAACTCCTATGCTTCTTTGTTTATCTTTTGTTGTTTTTTGTTCATGGTTTTTCTCACAGAACCAACTCTTATGCTTCTTTGTTTATCTCTTGTTGTGTTTGTTCATGGTTTCTCACAGGACTTAACTCCTATGCTTCTTTTGTTTATCTTTTGTTGTTTTTGTTCATGGTTTTTCTCACGGAACCAGCAGCTCCTATGCTTCTTTGTTTATCTCTTGTTGTGTTTGTCCATGGTTCCTCACAGAACCAACTCCTATGCTTCTTTGTTTATCTTGTATTTTGTTCATGGTTTCTCACTTCTTGGCACTGACCACACTGATCTGTGCGTGGCAATGCATAGATACATTCACAAGAAGCATTGCTTTTCTTTCTTACAGCAAGAAAGAACGATGAGTTCCTGAAGAAGCAACCCCTCCTCCCCCCCACTCTTTCTACTTGTCATCACCAGTTTCTTTTTTCCCTCTGGGATCCTGGGGTAAAGCCCACTAGGGGAGGAGGGTCACAGGGCATTCTCAAAACAAGAATTAAGGGCCCTAGCTAGGATGAGGTGGTAGACTAGCTTCCAATCCTAATTGGGACATCTAACCCCAGACCCTATTTGGAAATGTTCCATAGCCATGGGCTTTCTACATAGCAAAGCACCAGGGTAAGGAAGATGATGAAGCCCCCTGTTGGGGATGTTTGTCCCATACCCATGGGCATAGATAGCAAAGCACCATGCAAAGGAAGATGGTAGATAAATTCATGGCAAAGCTCCTATTTACCCATGGACTTTATGCATAGCAAAGCACCACGCGAAGGAAGGTGATGATTCCATAGCCAAGCCCCAAGGAAGGTGATCATCCATAGTTCAAGACATAAAAGTTGTAAAGGGGGGAGGGGGTGGCTGGGCAGGAAGCAGGACAATGTGTGCTTTTATTTTGGGGAGGGAAGCATATTTAGGCTTTTTATGTTTGGAAGTTTGCCTGTGTTCTCAAAATATTGGTGATGGGCCAATCAAAATGGCTCCATCTGAATGAGGGAAAGAAAAAAAAAAAGCCTTACTATGGGTGCACCCCCTCACTAATTAATAGAAGCGAGAATAGGTAGGGTGTTCTTAGGTAAGGCTATTAGTCCAGGCCAAAAATAGTGGCAGCCAATTTTAGGAACAGTATTACCATGCAACCAATGAGAAGTCAGGCCATGGAGCGAAGGGACCTCCCTTTTTTCTTTTTCTTTTTTCAGGTAGGATGAATAAATACCCCTAGTACTCAGGAATATCCCATGTTTAGACTAAATCAGGGTCCAAATCTCATATTTCTTGGGTTTAATTTGGCCACTAATCACACAATTAGAAGGTGAAGGTACCCACCACCCTGGCCCCCATGTTAGCCAGACGTCAGTATTATTAGTAAAAAATTACGCGCAAGGAAACTAAAACACAAGAAGAAACCGAGTTACCAAACCCCCAGTGTTAGTTAGAAGGGGCCGGGGGTTAATAATTTTGCTACTTGTGTGGGGGTGGGCACTGGGTGGGTTGAGTTTTTGGGAAGGGAGCAAAAAATCTGTTACTTACTCCTCCTCCTCATCAGAATCACATGGAAATGTGTGGAAAAGTCAGGTCCACCACCAGTTCCAACTCCGGAATCAGTCAGTGATTTCAGGAATCTCACAGTTGGCGGAGTGGCTGACAGACAGATCGATGCTCAGAGCCTGTTACGACGTGCTGATTGGTACTCCAGATTCCGCCCCCGGGGGGCAGAATCAGTTCGCCAGCTAATTGGCGCAGGGATGTGACTTGTACGTTTGTGTTTTGGTGCAAATTCTGGCCTGGAATTTAAAACGTGCAAAAAAGTTCTTTTTGCCCAACTTCATTAAAGTTGTATGCATATGGGACACTACTATACTAGACTTGTGAACTTTACCCTAATGACCCTTTGGCAGCAGCAGCACGGGTGCATTTCAGTTGTGAAATGCCCACATGTGAGTTCTTCCATAACCATAATGATGAGAGAGCCTTGAGGTCTTAACACTGGATTGATTATAAAGCCCTGGACTTTGGGCAAAGGGCCCCAGTCTTCTTTTGCTTCCCCATGGCCTTTTACCCTGGCTGGCACCTTGGGTGAAGGGCGGAAATGATTTGCTCCCAATGGCTTTACCACCCTACACATAAAACACTTCGCAGCAGCCGGTTTCATTTCCCAGTTCACCAAGAAATCATAAAGAAATGTAATTCCCAGAGCATCGACAGGAGTATGGCAGGAGAGGAGAGTTGTATTGCATCTTACGCCTGGGTTAAGGCCCCCCGGCAATAGGGCATTACACCAGCCGAGCTTGGTCTCTCTGCCCTTGGTTTGCATTTTGCTTTGTTGCCAGGGCTTTTACCCTAACCGACAACAGCATTCCACCGAACTTGGTACCTAGTTTGACTAACAAGCAGCTAGTTGTCTAATGCCTCTGCGCGCATGTGTCTTGGTGCGCATGTGAACACTTCTAGATTTTGCAAGAGATTTGTGTCTGTAAGAGAACTGACCATTTCCTTCCAAACCATCAACAGTAAAATTAGGAAATGTTCTTATAATGCGGGACCATATGAACTCTACTACTACAATTTTCTGTAGTCTGTCCCTTGCAGACACAGCCAATAGGTAGCCTAAAGTGTTACTGATCAATCCAGGCTTTTGCTCAGTTTTGACTCTAAATTGAAGAGTTTTCCGGGGTTACATGCACTGTGTGACAGACACTAAAACCTCTCTTTACACTTGGCTCCCACTAAGGATTTCCCCAAACTGTGCCATCCTTGGGGATCATGAACACCCCTGCCCCACCTCTTTGGCGGTTGGTTGGTTGGTTGGGGCTCAATTTTTGAACTTGCAAAGCAGCTTGTCTTTGTGTCGGACTGGTGTTATAGTGTTCAAATGCCATCATGTTCAACAGCGACCAATGATAGACGAGATTATTATTGCTCTGCTCTTAGAATATTTTATCCCCAAACCTTGCCCTTCAAGAAAGCTTTCCTAAATCTGTGAACAGATTTCCAACTATCAGCTTTTTATGATTTAGATCTAACCTCAACTATATATTTATTTAGCTTGAGGCTAAGAAACAACTTCAGGCCAAATTCCAAACCCCTTAAAGACTTTCATCATTTCCCAATGTGCCTCTATCATGAAATATCTACCTAACTCTATGTGTCTACTAACCCAATTCTCCATATGCAATGAAAAACTCTTGAATTTTTTTGAACATCCATGCAGGAAAACATTATTACCAAAAGAAAACTAGACTGCTCTAAGGTTAGAAAGAAAATGTGCTTAGCTTTTTCAAAATACCAACACGCAAAGAAAATGTGCTTAGCTTTTCCAGCAATCTGCATTTGCTTAAATCCTCCTTCACGTCATAAATTGCCTTTGACAAACATGACACACTTACAAACAAAAAATCTACCTTATGAAACATGAACAAACAAAAACATAAACACCATCAGCAAACTTCTTCATGAAAAACAACAAACAAAAAAAAATCACTTACAACACAACGACAGTAACACTTGAGTAAGCTTTCATGCTTCACGTGATTGCCAACCAACCAGAGTTTTGGCACTTTCTACCTGTCAGCATCTCTTTCTGCCCTTCATTCATTAGGTTAAATCTTCATCTACTATTTTTCTGATGCAGTTTCATGCGAGAAGGCTGTAAAATTCAACAAGATCTTTTGTGGGATGTAGATTTAGCTTGTGGGTGTTTATCATCTTCATGAAAGGATCTCTACAGCCCAACTTTGGATTTTTTTGTTTAAGTGGTGGTATTTTTAAAAAATTGTCTTGTCAGTCCAGTGAGAGAGGAATGTTAGACTCAGTCTGAGCTCCAAACTTCGAAGGGGTTTGGCTCCTGCTTCTCGCCCGTTCTTCTTGAATGCAGCAGTCTCTCTCCCTATGAGTGCATCGAGGGAGCCCATGCTTGGGGAAGCGGGCATGGACAAGAAGGCTAGAGAAATCGATGCAGAATGCCGAAGTAGCTGGGGCACGTTGGGAGATGGACCTTCGTCTTACCAAACTGGTCCAAGAATCTCACCGAGTGGAGCACATGTGCGTCGGTAAATCTCAGCAGCGGCAGTCGAGTCGATCAATGTTTGCGCAGGTACTGACCGAACGTGTCCTAGTCTCGCCGCTTCTGAGCTTCTTACTCTAACTAGCTAAGCGCCCTGATTGATTTAGGTTGATCCTGCCCCGGCAACAGATCATGCTCCTGTACCACTACCACCATGAACTGGAACTGACTCCGCAACTCCCGTCATCGAAGTTCCTACCCCATCATCACCCAGTACTAGTCTTCGACCTGCTCCGCCCGGTCACCACTCATGAGATGTGGCTGATGAAGGCTCAACAGAGACATGTAAATTCCCTATGAAGGAGCATAATTCCCGATGAAGAACTGGAACTCTGGAAATTTTGTTCATAAAACCCACTCTCATTAGAGTTAAAATATCCAGCCACTGGCTTTCCGAGTTCTCAATCCAACCAAGGCCTGCAGACTCCCCTTCTGCTAACCCTCCAGCGACTTCTGGTCGACCTAATTGGTTACTGAGACACCCCAGCTAGCTCGAGCAGCTCCTAGCTACTGTCAAAACTCCAAACCGGCCTCCTGCAGAGTACTAACTTCTGCTACATGACTGGGCCAGCTGTTGTTGAGTAATGTCATAATTAAGCTTTTCAAACATGCTTAATTATTGTCAAATGCTCACGATTGACACTACGAAACTCTTTTTTTCTCCTTTCATACCCCCACAGAGAAATGAAGTATCTGTTGGGTGTCACAGGAAAAAACAGAAAGAAAAAAAAGAGATTTATCTTGTAGGTCCTGCACTAGGCTGTTCAAAAAGCTAGTCGCTGATGATGCTGCACACCTCTCTAAAACCCAGACCTACAGCTGCTGCCATGCCTCTGCAGATAGTTCACTGCAATTGTAAAGCGCGCTTGGATCTGCTATGGATGTGGTTGTGGATCTGCTGTCGTAGTGGGGATGCAGACTGTAAGCAGTGTTGTTGGCCGGGAACTAGCTTAGGCGGGTAAGACTAAGAGCATCTCCAGCGGTGCTCAGTATGTGACCCTGCGAAAATATTTTTCACATCCAAGTTTAGTTATGTACTCTTTCACAACCCCACCAATAAAACTGAAACTGGGACAGCAAATAGGTGGTGGGGGACTACTAATAGCAAACCACCTGGACCAATCATTATGATGGGCCAATCAGAAACACCGGCAGCAGTTAGATCATATTTACTACACTCTTTTCTGCAGTTGCACAGCGCTGCTGCGCCTTTCACCAGCCACAGCAGCCTGTGCAATTGTTCTGAGCCAAAACCATTTTCCTGAGTCAAACCGGCATATGTTAAGATTTCGTTCATCCAATTTTACTGTGCAGGATCACATACAGAGCACCACTGGAGATGCTCTAAGAACTGCCCGTTTTAGTTATAGTGAGACTGAATTTGAACCAATTCCCATCTTTAAAACTGGAATTGAAGATCCAAACTGGAACTCTTTTGAAGAACCAGACCTGTAACATGACTCCCAGTTTTATTATTAATGTGTGAAAATGTATAGGAGAAGGGTTCTATCAGCAGACCCTTCCAGATTTGAGATCCTCTGGGGGCTCATACTCGGGAGGATCTCAAATTCAGATTTCACCCGAGGGCTTTAATGTGTGTAAAGACCATGATTGCATAGTGAGAAGAACTGGAAGTGGGGCTTTACAAAAATCATAACACCCATGCAAGAATCAGATGAATTTTTTCACTATGTAACAAGATGTCTGACTACACTGAAAATATATAGTTAGCTATGTCTTTGTAAAACAGGGAAAAAATAAATTTATTGTTCAGAGGTGGAATCTAAGGTTATTCATAAATGGCGAGAGCCACCAGAAAAGGGGAAAAAGAAGAGAAAAAAGGTAAAGAGCCATAGAACACTGGTTGTAAGCACTGGTTGTAAGCAGTGTTTTTTTTATTCTTGTGGAAAAAAAATTCAACTTGGTGAATTTTTTTCTGAAAATGAAAAGAAAACATGAAAATTTTGCGTTTTTTAGTGAAAATTTTGCTCATTTTTAAAAATAAAAATGATTAAATTAGCCACATCTAAACCTAGGCACTTCCTATGTTGGCCCTTGTAGTAGCAGATTTGTAAAACTGCTACAGCCCACCTAGGACAATTGCCATTTAATGCTAATTAATGCTGGGGATCCTTGCCAGTGGACCTACTTGAGGAAATAGGCCCCAAAAAACCCTACTTGTGGTTGTGATAGGACCTGCCTGCCAGCCTTAAGCTACGGACTCTCTACCTACCTACCTACCTACCTCCACCCCCCTTGCCTCTGACGTTTGATTCGGTAAGGGCCTGTTCCAATTCTCGGTGTGTGAGTACCTCCTGCCTAGTAGGTACTACCTACACTAATTATATTATTTGTGGAAGTGTTAAATTTTCTTTTAAAAAACTAAAAAAAAAAAAATTTAGTTCAAAGGGGAAAATTTTATTATGAAGGATAATAATAATAAAGACCATTTTGGAATATTCATAATTAATTAATTATATTTGACAGATATAATATTTTGAGCTGCCCTTGTACTATCAGATCCAGTGCCTGTGAGGCCACAGCTGAAGGGCATGGGGTGCTGAACTGGCTAAAACTAAGATGTGTTGAGAGTGGACCCACTGGTAACTTTTTTAATCTTTACATGGCTACCACTTAAAATTTGAAAGTGAAAATTCCAGCCCCTTTGCCAACTTTAGAGGTGAAAAAATCTGACTACACTTGGAAATCGGTTAGAGGTTTTTGCCCATCTTTTTTTACATTTAGAGTTTTTAAGGTGACCTATGAAATTATTTTGTCGGCATTTGGCTTGTTCCAAATTATATAGTTTAGGGCATGTGAGTAAGGATTATGAAGTGCATTCTACACACACAATAAAACTTGCATGCAAACTTAAACAAAAGGCACAAACAACGTATGAACATGCACTAGCAAACACAAGCACTTATGGGGACTTGAACCCTTTAAATTGGCCATTTCTACATGCATGACTTACAAAATCAATCCAAGTTAACATACATTTACAACTTCCAGAAGACATGGAAAGAAAAGATATTATAAGCATGGAATTTTGACAATTGGGTGGAATGTGTCAATATCATAAAAAGGAAGATGTTTGGTTTGTAAAACAACCATTGAATTGACCAGAAATAAACACAAAAGCCAACACGTTTCTACCTATGCAAAAATTGACCCAATAATTACACAAAGCATTATGCTTAACCATCATAACAATATTGTTGTTGTGTTCCTCTCCATTGCTCAATGCATTTTACATATGGGAAATTTTGTAGAGTGTGGAACTATACGTAGAACAAATGGTAGGTAGGTAGTGAGCATGTTGCAAAATTTTGACTTCATAAAAGCCAATGTAGAATAGCACCTTTCGGCTTCCACATTGCCTCTTCTCCACCATAACCAATTTAGCCAATATCACATATTTAGGGAAGTTGCAAACAGGTACTTGAAATGTTGTTACCAAATGCCACATTCTAGTGAAAGGATTGATGTTAAAAGGTGAAGCCATGCATGTTATTACAATTGACTTCATTGTCAAGTTGGAACATGCCTTGTTGGCTATCAAGGTCATTAACATTCAAGTTTTCAAACACAAAGGTCTCCACCCCATCCACAAGTTGGGTTTTGCCATTTTTGAGGCATTTTGGGAAAGACATCTCACAATTTAGTTACAAAAAATATTGGGGATACACAAGCCCAAGCACATCCATGACACCATGTGTTGAAAACCTTGTTTCTAATTCTCAAATCAAAGTTTATATAACCTTTGCCAAAACACCCACAAAACCACATAATTACATTTAAAATGAAAACATAAATTGAAAAGAAAAAATGGTGGAAACCTTATTACAATTCTTGAATCAAAATTTATGTAACCCATGACCTACAAAACACAAAATTACACAAACAAAATAATGCAAAAGGAGAGTTCCAAGGATTTACTTTTGCATTGGTTTTTCACTAATGATTCCACAATTGCAAATACATATTTAATGACAAAAGTATGCATCATGGTCTCCAAATCTTTATGCATTACTCATATATGTTGGCCATTTCCTTCAATGCCACATGTTGAACTCGAAAATTAATATCAAATACTGATTTCATTTGGATGTTTCGTGCTTGCACTGAAGCAATGACTTGAAGGTTTAGAAAAGGTTTATAGTACAGGTGGAAGATTATCCACAATACATGTTGTATAAATCACCATAGTAAACCTTGATAGCATCCACAAGGTTGCACACAAACACATCTTTCATTTTTGCGAACTTAATGAAAACATGCATATTTAGCAAAGGTAAAATACAACCAAATTCCAACAAAAATTGAAGGTCACATAGATGTTTGTAATTCATTTTTGCTTGTTAGTTTGTAAGGTTGTCTAACACCATCTTCACCAAAAGCATTATGTATTTTTGCCATCAATCTTTTAACATGACTCAACATCAAAATCTACCTTGTTTTCACATTTTAGAGAATTTTGTTGCCCTTTGTTTCAAAGATTTCAATGAATTTTGTAAACTTCAAATGCTCCTTAGGTGAATGTGCAAAGTAGTTGTGCATGGTTTGTAATAGATTTTCAAGGCAAATGACCTTGAAGACAAACATGGTAAGGTTTGCATTTGTAAAATTGGTGCAATGGGCCATATAATGTTCCAATTTGGCCCATATTTGGCCCAATGATTCATATTTTAGCATTAGATGACCCTATTACATCAAATGAAGGAAAATTGCAAATTGAACAACTTTCCTTGTTTTTTCCCACCACCCCATGTGCCAATCATACACCAACATTCTCCCACTTGCATGAAGCAAAGGTTTTTTGGTTCTTGGCATGCTTACACACTTTGGAATAATACAAAGTTTTTCTTTCACATTAGACCCCATATTCCCATTAGCCTTCTTATAACCTACATGCTTACAAAAAAAAGTACCACTTATGAGCAAGTAATTTGTCCTTACCTTCCACAAATCTTACACTTTACAATGTGAAACTTCCATTTTCCCTTATAAACAATTCACCCCATGGGAGTTTTGTTCCCCATTTTTCTTTAAGAATTTTGTAGTGGCATCATATTTCTACTTCATAACTCTTACTTTGGATGGGTTGGGCAAATTATCTTTAAGGTTGTGGGATTATTCATTCAAGGACATAACAACATTTTCATTATAATTTAAATTTGAAGGATAAACATAATAAAAGTACAAGTGAAGAGATGATGGAACAATACCATGAGATGAAAATGTTACATCACAAGTAGGAATGATAAAAGGACCACCCATAACAAGGTTCTTGGAGGAAAATAAATATTTGAAGTTGTAAGCAAGCAAGAGTAGTAGTGGCAGTATCACAAGAGAATATAACTATAATCAACAAAAATTCTATTACAAACCATGTAACTAAACAAACAAAAGATTAACTTTACAAGCTCAAGTCCAATGAGCACATAATAGTGGAAAAAATTTGTTGGCCCCTCATACAGATCCAAATTTCAAACTAGAAAGTAAAGAACAAATGAAGGAGGTTGTAAAACCTTAACTAGTTGTTATTGGAAATGCAATGTGCAATGCTCATTGTTAACATATGTTTATTTTCAATTTATTATGTCCTTACATAGTGCATGACCATAAACAAATAACACTTAAACTTTACAAATATATTGCACCTTGTGATTTTGCAAGATCTCATAAATTGACCTATTGCATGGTGTAAACCAAAATCTTTTACAATGTACAATGTAGCTAGAGAAAAGGGAGTCCCAATGATTTTTTTAGGACTTTTTGTTTGTGGGCAAAATCATGATAATCTATAGGAAGATGTAGAAAACATGGTGATTGTCCCTAAGAAGATTTAGCCACATTTGGCTATAAACCAAAAATAAAGTAACAAAATTTAATCATCCTTCATTATTTTTGGTTACGTAATGAAAACCAAGTATATTAATATGGAAAAAAAAAATTCTCACTTCTAACAAGTGAAAACCTCCAAGATCACCTATTTTAAAAAAATTAATTTCATTTTTTGGCAAGATTTCACCCCAAAAACATGGAAGTTGGTTCCTTAAAGATTGACTATAATGTACACCATGCCACATTTATGTTTTATGGTCTCACCACCCATAAACAACTTTATGGGTTGACTTGGTGATGTGTCTTTTCCTAATTGGACATCCATGTACCAATTATATGGCATATTAAATTGCATGATCTCAAACACGATATGGCCAAGTTTGTTGGAGTATATGGTCTTGGCATTGAACAAGAATGGGACTATGCTTGAGGATCCATTATAGAAGGTGCTTCAATTGTATAAAGTGAAGCACCTTAAGGAAACACAATTTTTGTTTCATCACTATTGATTGATTTTTAAATATGTGCCTAGGAGCAAGGAAGAGAGCAAGAAGTCTCCTCCAATGAAATGTGCACTCACTCAAAATTTGCAAGTAACAGGAGATGAGTCCATTGATGTGGAGGTTTTGGACGAATTACATTCTTTTATGAATAAACATAGGTTTCGAACAAGTGGGTCAAAAGTGGCAAAGGAGGAACAAAAGGCATGGAAGTTGCAAGACTATGTTTTTTGACCTCAAGCAAAGGCCATGGTAGATATGGTTTTTGTGACCTTGAAAAAGATAGAAAATTTGGAAGATTGGTTAACACTATAGTTATTCACCATGCTTCTATATTCAATTATTGGTGAACGTGCATATGAACATGTGTTGCTTCCACACCAAGAGGAACTTGAAAAATTGTGATAATGATGTTATATCCAAGTGTTGCAATGACCTTTGATAGAGCCATGGCTCCCCAAGCAACAACTTCAAGACACATAAATAAACAAATCGAAGTTGATGGTTCCCCCCCACATGCATCAAACCAAGGCAACAACATTAATTTTACTTGATTTGTAATTTTTTGTAAATAGACTAACATAAATTTAAAAATTGTGAATTTGACACCCTTGCGACATATGAGGATTGGTAAAATGCATTGAACTTTCAACCATGAACTTTTGTCCTTTTAGCATCCCAATATGCTTAACCAAGTTACTCTCAAATTATGATAAGCCAATGTTCTTTAACTCTTGAATCCCATGTTTCTAAGCATTAAATCTTAAGCTTCTTCAAAGTGGTTGTTTGCCATAGTCTGATTCAAATAGGACCTTCAAATTATAATCAATTGAGCATCTTGAATGATCATATTGAGCAGAATTGTACATTTGTACATGATACATGAAATTTTGGCCATATCCCATTGACAACATGGATCTTGGATTGTTTGAAATCTAGATTGTGAAAGTCCTAAACACCTTTCTACATCTTTTTTGCATGACTCTTGGATTTTTGCAAAGTGTGACAATTTCTTGTCTTTTGTTTCATGGATTGTTTGCACAAAACAAACTCACTATGGATGAATCCCATTTGCAAGAAGGTAGTATCAAGGATGTAAATTACCATTCATTATGAAATTTAAGCCATTGCCTTCACCATGGAGTAAATTAACCACTAGTGGCAAGTAATCAAACACATACACATCATTGTTGCATTCATGCAACTTGAAAAAAAGGTGTCAAATCACGAACTTTGATTGGCAATGGCTTCATAAATTATGTTATGGTTGCTAACTTTGTTTTGAACATCACCTTGTTAGCCACCAGGCACTTCTTCCATCGACAATGCATGTAATCAATTGATCCAAGCATCCTTAGAAAGTCATGCTCCTCATTAATCGTTAATTGTTTCAATAAATCCACTTGAGTTGGTTGCTTCAAGTATTTAGATTAAAAGCAAGCTATGTTTGTTTGCACAAAGCAATTCAAAGCCTCCATCGTTGTGCTTTCACCAAGGTGATAGTACTCATCAAGGGCATATGCAACATTGTAAACAAGCATACACAAAGGTTACAATACATTTCTGGATGTTTGAAATGCTTAATAGCCCTATTACATCAACCTCATGCAAAAAAAGAGAAAAGAATCATGTTAAAAAAAATTTCAATAATCTTCAAAAGAAAGGATCTTTTCATTTTATACCAATGCCTAAACAATCTACCATCATAGATAGGAATGTCATCAAAATAGTCTCAATTTTCAATCATGTCTAATCTACCTATTTGCATTTGGTGATCTTTGTTACCTAGAACCACCAAGAATTTTTTTGGGAGCTTCAACAAGCTTTTGCATCTCTTGCAATTCCACCAACATCATGTTAATTAAGAATTCTTCAAAATTGTCATCATGTAGGTCCTTTTCAATAGATGCTTGTAACACTTCCTCCCAATCTACCATTTTGCAATGCAATTCTCTCTAATCCTACTCTAAAAACTTTGTCAAAGTTCATGCAAGAGAGTAAGAAAATTAACACTATTATTGTGGGTCATTGGATCCCAAGAGAATTAAAAGATTTTGTGTTATTCTCACATGTCATTAGATACAAAACATGAATGAATAGTGTAACAAGGTGGTGTAAAAGCTTGTGTTATGCACCAAATTTTCTTTGGATGTTGTGGTCAATTTAACCAACCCTTTCAAAAGAAATATTTAATGTGGCTTGGTCAGTGTTTATTACTCACTCATGTGTAGAGTATTAAGCAATATTTCAATTTTAAAGTTGTATTTTTTAATGTTTATGCTTTAGGATTATGGGTTTTTTTTTTTCAAACTTGTGAAGTAAGTGAGTTGGCCATCATGCACAAGAGGATTTAGCCAAATTTTTGTAAGGTTAGAGGGGAAAGTCAAAGAAAAGGATTTTTCCCATAATTTGTTGCAACTTGTTGGGACCCATTCTCTAAATATGGCCGGTTTTTTTGTAGGAAGGTAACTCAAGTCCATTTTTTCAAAAAAAAACCCTTTGTACATGTCAAACATTGTTTATATTTTGGGGCCATAAATTCCCCCTAATAAAAACCAATGGTGGAAACATGATCACATTTATCGTTAAACAAATTGAACATAAGATATCACTTTAGCACTTATAATGACGATGCTTTAAGAGCAACTCCAAGGGTTGCAATATAAACCACATACTTTCAATATATCATCCATCTTTAACATAAATGTTTGCCCTTCTCACACCTCCCTTAGAGTTCAAACCAGTGTTGTCTAGTTATAGAAGGTTGGCTAGTTATATATATATGCATAAATGCATATCCTAAAATTGCATCAGTTTCAAAATATATATACATATCCTTCGGATATAAATCGACCTTTGACTTTGAATTATTCATATCCATGGATGGAAAACATTTTCATTAACCAAATGCATATTTGTATTCCGGGATCATCTAGGCATTTATCAGGTTATGTACAATGTTTTTTTTTTCAAATTCCTCAAGTAGGTGTAGTGGCTAAGATCCATAACATTAATTAGTAGTAAATGGCGATTGTCTTGGAAGGGCATTAAATTTTTTGGGAATCTTGCCTAGTTTTAACAACTTGCAAAAACACATTGTTTAAATTTGGCGACTTTTAGATATTTTCCTTCAAAAAATGGTGAATTTTGTGTATTATTATAAAAAAAACTCTTTGTTGTATTTGTCGACCCCCTTTTCTCACCAAGTTGCAAGGATTCGGAAAAAAAAAAAAACACTATCTATGTATGGGAGTTATACATAACTGAAAATTTTATACATATCTAGAAAGAAGTTTTAGGGTTTGTGATTTTTTAAGGTTTGGAGGATATGCATTTTGACTCAAAACTTTAAGCCCTAATTGACATTATGAGTGAGAAGTGACAAATTGGCAATGCATAATATCCTCTATGCATATCCATGATTTTTTTACATTCAATAATCATCTATTCATAACTAGCAAAG
>Ga0116227_10005843_pt1 | contig 25447 bp, 24 predicted proteins | sample S1TSphgellanicum_FD_89693 | JGI IMG/M metagenome (GOLD analysis project Ga0116227, IMG submission 89693) | Host-associated microbial communities from peat moss isolated from Minnesota, USA - S1T2_Fb - Sphagnum magellanicum MG | ecosystem: Host-associated > Plants > Peat moss > Unclassified... | reverse complement strand
TTTAACACAAACCCCTTTAAAAAAAAAATAACACCCATATTTTTTAATATATCAACCCCCCCCCCCCCCCAAGTACCTAGTAGGAGCACCCCTTTGTTTTAAAATCCAAAAAAAAAGAAATAAAATAAATATATAAAAAAAAACAGAAATATAAGGTCGACCACGTTTTCCTACCTACCAGCGACCAACTCTAGCTCTCTCTACCCCCACTCACAGACCGCCACGTGGCTGCCAACAAATTTCTCCCAACTACCTACTTACATAAGCAGAGGCCTATGTAAAACTAGATCACTTCAGTTGGGGAAAAAGGACAGTCAGGATTTGTACACGTCATCCAATCTTATCCATTTACAGTACCGTTCCCGATTCCGTCGTGAATGGCCTCTTTTGTGTGTCTGTCCTTCCGTCGAACTTCAGTCGATTTCTTTTCCTCTCCTCTTTCTCTTATCTCATCGTTCTCTTTTCTGCCACTGTGTATTTGTCCCTTAGTTTCTCTCTGTTCCTCCTTCTGTTCATCTTTTTCTTTTCCCTCCTTCCTTTTCTTCTTTCCTCCTCGTCCTCTTCCTGTTAATGCTTTTCCCCTATCTTTTTATTATTATTGTAAAACTCTTTTCTCCTTTTCTTCTAGTTTTCTTTTGCACTAATATCTTTGTTCTTCTTTTTTTGCCTCTGTTGATGAGTAAAGAAATCCTACCCAGACTTAATTTAATTAATTCTGTTTCTTTTTCTTATGCACTCTCTCTTTTACCTACAAAAGTAGGTACAAATTCCATTCTTTTGCTTTTCCTTCTGTCTTCTAGCTTCTCTTCTTATCCATTCTCTCTCTTTTACCTCTTTCTAGGTAAGGTACTTTCTTTATGAACTTCTTTGTTTCTTCTGCCTTCTTCATCTTCTCTTTTCACAGTTTTTCTTTTATGTTGTTGTGTTAGGTTAGTTTCGTTCCCTAACCAGTATTTCTTTTTTACTTACAGAGAAGTAAGGCTCTTCCATTGTTCTTCTTTTCCTTCTGTTTTCTATCTTTTTCTCTTGTCGATTCTCCCTCTTTTACTTACCTCTTCGAAGGTTCTTTCTGCGTTCTACTTTTTCTTCTATCTTGTTGTTCTCTTATCCAATCTGTCTGTGACCTCTTTTGCAGGTAGTTTGTGGTTTCTTTTTCCGTCTGGCTTTTTTCTTTCTTTTCTCTTCTGTAGTCTCTCTCTTTTACCACTTTCTAGGTACTTTCTTTTCCTATCTAGTAGTTCTCTTTTACCTACAAAGTAAGTACTTCCATTGTTCTTATCCATTTTTTTTCTCTCTCTCTCTCTCTCTCTTTTGCTTATTTCTTTTGCAGGTAAGTTCTTTCTTTATTGTTCTTTTATCTTCTATCTTCTTTCTCTTATCCAATCTCTCACTTTTTACCTCTTTGCAAGTAGGTACTAGGTACCTACTTTCTTTCTTTATCCAGTATTTATTTTCACCTTTCAGTACTTTCTTTCTCTTGCTTGGTTGTTTTTTGGTTGGTCTTCACACTACCAATCCAATCCACAAAGGCTGTTCTCGTAGCAAAGGTCCCCTCAAGGGCGAACCGGCACCCATGTTGGTACCTCCACCTTTTTTGAGTGAGGCCTCTTAAGGGTCATATTAAGCCTGAAAGATGTTAGATTTGAACTCGGAGACCCTGATTTTAGTCTCTGGCCCTAACATTTAGAAATAATTACATGGATTTTGGATAAATCGAGCACCCATGTTGGGTACCTTTACCTTTTTTAAGTGGGGCCTCTTAGTGATCATACCTACCTATTAAGCCCCCAAAGATGTTAGATTTGTACTCTGGAGACCTGGATTTAGTCTAAGCATGGGACATTTAGAAATAATTAAATGGATTTTGGGATTTTCACCATGGTACCAACGTGGGTAGCTGGTTCACCCCAGGCTCTAACCCAACACACCCACCCACCCATCCCACCCACTCACCCACCATTGGTTTTTTTTAAAATTTTTTTTTTCCTTCTTTTCCGGGGAAAGAGAGGGAGAGGAGAAGGGGTGAAGTGAGGGTGGGGTGTTTTGGGTGGGGGGAGGGAGGGGGGTGTTTTTTCAGAGCCTTCCATTCTCGCCATCCTTTTGCACGCTCGTTTGTTCGCTCATGGCCAACTCAAGTTTCATTCTCTTTTGTTTCTGGTGTCGTGATCGAGGAAAGGAATTTGTTGGTGATACTGCAGTCGCTTGTGTTGTTATGATTCGCCGAAACCCAAGTTCGTCTTGAAGAGGGTTGTTTTTCTTTGTTTGTTGTTGTTGTTGCGGTTTGGTTTGGTTTTTGTTTTTGGGGGTATGTTGTTGTTGCTGCTGCTCATGAATCTTCTTCTTCTCGTGCTGGACACGCGTTTCGTGGTTCGCAGGAGGAAAAGTTTTGTGTGTTTTGAAGGACGTTGTGATTCGGATTCCGGGACAGAGATTCTTCTGCCTCTCGTTTTCCGCTTGCGGGTGGAATCAATGACGTGAGCGAGCAAAGCTTGTTGCTTGTTTTTGGTTTTGTGTTTTGTGTGTGGGCTTTTGCCCGGGGGAGGGGGAGTGTGGCGATGGCTTCGAGGTCGTATAGTAACTTGTTGGAGTTGGTCGAGGGTTCGAGTCTCGGGGATGATTCGAGCTCGATGGGCAGTTTGCAAGCGGGAGGGATGCGAAGGATGGTGGGGAGAGGAGCAGGAGGAGGAGGAGGAGGTATGACGGGTGGATTGCGACGAGCGGCGACGGTGTCAGGGATCTACAGTGAGAGCAGGGAAGAGGAAGGAAGCAGGTCGCGAGGGGACGAGAGTGTGAGCACCGAGGCGTCGGTTCTGTCGGAAGAGAATCGAATGCTGATCGTGGCGCATATTTTGCCGTTGAATGCGGCGCCGGGTCCCGACGGGCGGAGTTGGAGCTTCGAGTGGGACCGGGACTCGCTTCTATGGCAGCTCAAAGATGGGTTGCCTGACGAGATGGAGGTGATCTACATCGGGTGTTTGAAGGTGGAAGTGGATAGCAGCGAACAAGATGAAGTGGCTGCTACTTTGCTGGAGAATTTCAACTGCGTGCCTGCTTTCCTTCCCACGGATCTGAAGAACAGATTCTATCACGGCTTCTGTAAGCAGATGCTATGGCCGTTGTTTCATTACCTCTTGCCCCTCAGTGCTGCCCATGGTGGTCGCTTCAATAGGTCCTACTGGCAGGCGTATGTCTCTGTGAACAAGGTACGTTTTTGTACACACCCATCAACCCTCTTGCAGAATTGCATGTGCAAGAATCTCCCCTACTCCCCAGCGAAAGCAAGTCATGGCATTGCCAAGCAAGAGAGAGAGAGATCTTTTTCCAGAGCTATTACTACTAAACCCAGCATCATCATCATCATGAAAACATCCTTCCATGTCATGGGGCATGGGCATGGCAGGTTTTTGCTGACAAGGTGATGGAGGTCATCAGCCCAGATGATGACTATGTGTGGGTGCATGACTATCACCTCATGGTGTTGCCCACTTTCTTGCGCAAGCGCTTCAATAAGGTGAAGCTTGGCTATTTTCTTCACAGTCCTTTTCCATCTTCAGAGATCTATCGCACTCTGCCGGTGCGGGATGAGATCCTGAGGGCCTTGTTGAATGCGGATCTGATTGGGTTCCACACTTTTGATTATGCCCGCCATTTCTTATCTTGTTGTAGTCGGATGTTGGGTCTGGAGTATGAGTCGAAGCGGGGTAACATTGGATTGGAGTACTATGGCCGCACTGTTGGCATCAAGATCATGCCTGTTGGCATACACATGGGCCAGTTCAATGCCAGCTTGGGGTTGGCTGACACCAAGTGGCGAATTGGTGAACTCAGGGAAGAGTTCAAGGGCAAGACAGTGTTTCTTGGGGTTGATGATATGGACATTTTCAAGGGCATTGGCCTCAAGTTTCTGGCCTTGGAAGAGATGCTGAAGCAGCATCCCCAGTGGAAAGGCAAGGTGGTTTTGGTGCAAATTGCTAATCCTGCAAGGGGAAGAGGCAGAGATATTGAGGAGGCGCAGGCTGAGGCGTATTCCATAGCTGACAGAATCAACAGAGAGATGGGAAATGAGAGTTACCGGCCAGTGGTTTTGCTAGAGAGGCATGTGCCCCTGTATGAAAGGATTGCCTTCTACACCATAGCTGAGTGCTGTGTGGTGACAGCAGTGCGTGATGGTATGAACCTCATTCCTTATGAGTACATTGTCTGTAGGGAGGGTGGCTGTCAACTAGATGCCACTGCAGTCAAAAAGAGCATGCTGATCGTGTCAGAGTTCATTGGCTGTTCTCCGTCTTTGAGTGGGGCGATAAGGGTGAATCCCTGGAACATTGAGATGGTGGCAGATGCCATGAATAATGCCATCAGCTTGAAAGAGACAGAGCAGCATCTGCGACATGAGAAGCATTACAAGTATGTGAGTACCCATGATGTCGCATACTGGTCTAAGAGCTTTATGCTTGATCTGGAGAGAATCTGCCGGGATCATACCCGACGGCGTTGCTATGGGATTGGATTTGGACTCGGCTTCCGTGTTGTTGCCTTAGACCCAAGCTTCAAGAAGCTTAGAACTGAACTCATTGTATCAGCATATAAGAAGAGCAACAGACGAGCTATCCTGTTGGATTATGATGGTACTATGATGCCTGCGTCACACAAGGAGAGTCCCAGCATTGAAGTCCTTTCTCTCTTGAACACACTCTGTAGCGATCCGAAGAATGTGGTTTTTATTATAAGTGGCCGGCCACGAAGCAAACTAGCAGAGTGGTTCCTCCCATGCGAAAAGCTAGGACTTGCAGCTGAACATGGCTTCTTCTACAGGTATAGACCTGATTCTCAACCTCTGCTTTCCGTCATCCCTCACCAGTTTTGCAGTTTGTTTGTGCAAAATCACACAACTTGTAACTTGACTGGGTGCTCAAGTTCCTAATATCTCTAGTTTGAGCTATGTATATGTAGGTGGCAAAGGGACTTGGACTGGGCCACATGCCGGTGGCAGAATGCACCAGAATGGGACCGCCACAATGCATTGGAGCGGGACATGCCGGTCATGAGCTTTGAATGGAAGCAGGTGGCAGAGCCAGTGATGCTGCTCTACACAGAGAGCACGGATGGTTCCTACATTGAGTACAAGGAGAGTGCACTGGTGTGGCACCATCAATATGCCGATCCTGATTTTGGGTCATGGCAGGCCAAAGAAATGCAAGATCACCTGGAGAGTGTCCTGGCCAATGAGCCTGTCACTGTGAAAAGCGGTGCGCAGATTGTGGAAGTTACTCCTCAGGTATATATGGTCTCTGCACTTATTCTTCTAGTATTTGTTTTGGTTTGGATGCGATGGACACAACAGTTTTTTGGTTATGTTCCATGTTTTTCCAGACTTTTTTTGCAAATCACAGTGATATTCTTTTTAGTGGCCAAAGTGGATGCACTGCATCCAACTAGTTGCAGATATATATTTCCTGCACTAAGCTTTGAGCAGGTTATTGTATATTAACTACACTGACTGTTGGGAGCTGATGAAGTTAGTTGTCAAGGATGGCAGCTAGTTGTTGCCAATCATGATGAAGTGATGTTTGATAATATGTGAGTCACTAGAAGCTTGTGACTGCATTCAGTCTTGTCATGTTCTTTTTGGGTTTGACCAGAACTGACACAACATTTTCTTGGGTGATTGTCTTCTCTGCAATCACATTGATGTCCTAATACTGCATCCAAATTTGAGTGGAAGTTCTTATCCATTATGAGAAGGAATTTCTGATTGTGTTCATTGTGTGGCAGGGAGTGAGCAAAGGGGTTGTAGTGGAGAAGCTACTTCTGATGATGGAGATTGAACGTGGGTCATTGCCAGACTTTGTTTTGTGTGTTGGAGATGATCGGTCTGATGAAGATATGTTTGAGAGCATTGAGCTGCTGATGAATGATGCCCCTAGTGCTGAGGTTTTTGCTTGTACAGTGGGCCAAAAGCCAAGCAAGGCCAAGTACTACTTGGATGACACTGTGGAAGTAACTAAGATGCTGCAAGGCTTGGCATCTGCATCTGATGCTCCAACTGCCATTTCCCATTCCCAGTTCCCAGATTTAGCATCACTTCACATATAGGTAGCTGCACTCCCATGTTGTAAAGAATACTTTTTGTTGCCATTCTTTTGATCAAGAGCTGGAACTGCAAGGTTTACATTGCTTATAGGTTTGGGTCAGGGATGATAACCCTCAAGCAGCCCACCAGTACCATAAGGGAATGAGTTGTGACTGAGTAGTGTTGGAGATCATGACTTTTGCAGTTTTTAAAAAATCTTCCTTGAGTGTGGTTTGCCATTTTCAGAGTGATTGAATTTTATTTAGAGTGAAGATAAGATGGAGGGAGATGTGCTCAGTTTTTTGGGTCTATTTTTCTTGCCTATTGAGGTAGCCTTGCATTGTAAAGTTTGACAGGAATGGATATGATATAAGCTTTGGAGAATTTTTTCATATGACAGAGCAGTGTACCCTTGATGTTGGAAATAGATAGATGGAAACTATCAGTCTCCAGTTGTGGATTGTTTATTTGTACTGTCTATTGCTCAGAAATGTTGTATAGCACTTCTTTTGCCATCCCATTCTTCAGGAGCCAACTGCGCCAAATTTGTTAAATTGTTTGTTTTTGTGGTTGCAGTGCTGCTTTAGGAGATCAGAGAAAGGCAGTAGGATCACACTAATGAACCTACATGTACTCTCGGTTTGATTGCAATTTTGAACAAGCAAGGCCCGTGCCACCAATTGTTTCCAGGTACAGGCTTGTAATTCATATCTTCAGGTTTGAAATTGACATATTTTTGTCGTTGACAGTCATGCACTTACAGGTCAAGTAACGGCTGGCTGGCATTTTTTTTTGTGGCAGGAAAATGGGAGCACTGTATTTTCAACCTTCGTACTGAGAACGCTGTAGTGTGCATATTGGGGCCCAAGTGTAACCTAGTTTAACCTCAATCATAGACAGCCATGATAGTCAATTTGGTTGGCTAAGGCAAAGATGCTTCTTGGATTTGGTGTTTCATACAGTGTATTATCTTAATTGGTTCTCAGCAGAGATGTGCACCAAAAGTTGTAAAGTCATTGTTGTTCACATGCTGCTCATGAAGCTGTTTGTGCAGCATGGGGACGAATTGATGGGTGAGTGATGCATTCATCACTCATCAGTCTCATGCAATACAACAGAAAGAGCATGATGGCTTCTCCAGACTTTGTCAGTTTTATTGAGTTTACATCATGGGCTGTTTGTGGCATGCACCAAACACGCCTCCTGCATAACAGAGCCTTTGATTTCCAACAGAGTCACCTTCAGGAGTTTGTGAAACCAACAATTGGCTTGTCATCAAAGAGGGGCAGATCTGGTGCACATATGACAGGTCCTATAGAGATTTGTTTTAGGTCATCATCCTTGATGACTGTTTGCAGTGTCGTAATGGATGACTTGCTTGAAGGTCTGTGCAATGACAGATTGCTGGAATTAGAGGTGGCCATGTATTTGTGATCTCATGGAACCACGATTGACTCAACTCATTTGCTCTTTCTACACTCCTAAATAGAGTTCTTATGGGGACTGCCTTGGTGGAGTTGGTGAGGTGTGGCTTGCTCTCTCTGTGTTCATGACATATGTCCTGTCCAAATTAGCCAACAACATTGCTGGAGTTATTGCTGTTGCTTTCTTCCCAATGCTACATACACGTCCAAGAATTCTTTTTTGTTATCAAAGAAACACAGATTGTGAAGTTTCAGCAAGCTCCTCTGTAGGATTTGTGAGCCACCCATCTTGCCTGGTGACAAGCTTTTTTGTGAAGATATCTGTGGATTCTTTGGAGACAATTGCTTGCTTCTTTGTCCTACTGGGAGCATCACCATATCTGACAAGATCAATGCAAAATCAAAGTGAGGTTTGAAGCAGTATTGGGGTGGGTATAGAATTCTGTTGATAACCTTCAGTTTCAGTTTTTGTTTTTTACTTCTCAACTTTAGATTCAAAGAACCTCCAGTTCCAGTTTTTTGAAAATCACTTTTATCAAAGGACCTCTGATTCTGGTTATTTCAAACACCTCAAAGAACCAAACCAGCTGTTTTACTGGTGAAGAACTGCTAATGTAATATGAAGGTTATTGGATCAGTGTTTGTTTTTATAGGCGCTGTGGTTATATATCCGAACCAGTTTGATTTTTAAGAACCGCAGCTATGAATTAAAGAATTGACTGTGAGAATGACTGGAGGGGGTTTGGGTGCTGTTTCTGATACATGAATTAGTGTGAACCATAGAATCTCTCTTCTTTCCACCAGAGAAATGGATTTGAGTGGGATGAATAGGTAGATTAGTGTGCCATTTTGTTTTATTCCAAAAGTTTCGAGTGTTGATGAATTAAGTGCTAACTCTTTTTGTAATATCACATTAGTGAGTGTCAAACCTTTGCTAATGTCTTTGAAATCATTGCTTATTACGATCAACACTGATGAAAAAGGAGCCAATGAAAGGAGATTATCCTTCATTTAACTTTGATGCCCTGTCTACATATCATTTGCCTATCTTATGGCTTACGTAAAAAAGTGTAATGTGGCAACATAAAAAGTAATGAGACACTCCAAGTGATCAGAGCTAATCCAAAAAACAATCTCCCCACGGTTGTTTTTTGGATCAGCACTAATTTCATCAGCAAATGTTCTAGGCTGACCGCTTGTACATGTAGCAACGAGTGCTGATTTCCACTCATGTCATTAGCACTAATCTCTGTTGAGATAAGCACATGTTTGACACTCGCTACTATATATTGAGGTTACTTATAATTCTTTATAAAATTAGTTTTCAAGGTTGTAGACAACACAACCCACACATTCACTTTACAGGATAAATTACACATGTTTCTTGAACCAAGCAAACATCAATGGAAATTATGCAATGTACATACGTAAGAAAACAAGTTCACTTAGGCCTTCACACATACATTATTTCCTCCTTTCATGGTTGAAGGCTCAACAAAAGAGAATATGAGCTTCAACAAGGGGAAAGGCTTACTCACAAACGAGGCCTTCATTTGAATAAACGAAATGATAAAGCCTGAGTTCAAAAGCAGTCCTTCAAGCTCAATGGATAAGACCTATTCACTCATTTACAACTCATACATACATCCCTATGCCATAGAGATCTTGTTTGTGGTGCAAGACTTTGTGATTTTTGTGGTCTCTTAATTACTTGTAGGAAAGATTGAAAAAAATTTGAATTTTTTAGAATAAGAAAAATGTCTGATAATCATTGTGTTTCCCTAACAACGAAACAAGATATTTGTTAGTAGAATATGAAATTCAGTAAACTGTAAACTCAATTTTTGGACCCAAGTTTGGCCCTTCAATACCATTTCTTTATATATTTTGCAGGACAGGTACTTCTAACAATTAGAAAATAAAATACTGCTAACAAGAATTGCCAAATGGTGCACAAATGGAATGTGTGAAATGAACTTGTTGAAAGACTTGAGCATAAGCTAATTCATTAGGCTTCAAAATTGATAGCATATTATGTAACATGTAACTTCCCAAAGAACATAGCGGTTTGAACCATTTTTTTTTCCCCAAAGGGCTTTTGTGTTTTGGGCCATTTTTTCACTCCTTTGTTTTAACCAACTACCTGGCTAAGATCCATGAAATGATACCATTGAATCACCAATGGCACCTAAACACTATAACCCTCCAACAATTTACTTTTCTACCCAAATGACAACAAATTAGCTGCATCCCGCTTAAGTCATCTCCTCCAGTATTGGACAAACAATGACTTGTCTTTAGCATCAAGATTCCTGTTCATCCCTTTGACATTTGACCTGATCTAGTTTTTGCATCATGTTTTCAATTCATCCCTGCAAGATTTCTCACTTTTATCCCACTTGTGAAGATCCCTTTGTTTGCATCATGTTTTCATCTCATCCTTCCAACATTTGTTGTCCCTATTGACCAAATGATGAAGATCCCTTTATTTGCACCATGTTATCAAGTTCATCCTTCCAACACTCGTTGTCCGTATTGTCCAAATGATGAACATACCATTTGTTTGCATCATCCTTCCAACGTCTGTTGTCCCTATTGTCCAAATGATGAACATCCCATTTGTTTGCATCATCCTTCCAACGTCTGTTGTCCCTATTATCCAAATGATGAACATCCCATTTGTTTGCATCATGTTATCTCAAGTTCATCCTTCCAACGTTTGTTGTCCGTATTGTCCAAATGATGAACATCCCATTTGTTTGCATCATATTATCAAGTTCATCCTTCCAACGTTTTGTTATCCTTATTGTCCAAATGATGAACATCCCTTTATTTGCGGGCCTTTATCTGCATCATGTTTTTAGCTCATGCTTCCAACCTTGTTATTCCATTTGATCTAGATAATGAGAATCCCCTTTGTTTGCATCATGGTTTTCACCTCATCTTTCCAACCTCGTTCTCCCCTTTTTATCCAGATGATAAAAATCTCCCTTTTTGCATCATATACATATTCAGCTCATCCCTCCATCATTTTTCTGGCCTTTTGCATCATGTTGAGCTCCTCCTTCCAGCAATTTTCCCTTTTTGTTCAATTGAGGATCCGTTTTTTGCATCACGTTCAGCTCATCGTGAGCTACATTTCTGCTTCAGACGGCACATCAATCCAAGCTGTAATGAAGAGGCTATCATGCTAAATAAGTGTGCACACTTGGGCAGGCAGGCAGGCAGGCAGGCAGACCCCATGGTCGAATAGTGGGGAGCGGTGAGAAGGAAGGAGCGTTATGAGAGAGACGACATAACGTGGCATAATCTTCACACTCCATCTTCTTAATCTCTTTCTCTGAAGTTCTTGCCCTAACCCTAACCCTAACTGGAGCGAATTTGCGGGTTTTGCTGCTGGTGTTGCACGATCACCGCTCTCGGCTTCGTCGCATGACGTCTGGAGATAATAATGTATGCGTGATGATGTAGCTGCGTCGTTATTGTTTGGAATTTGAAGGCGGGAGTGATCTGATGTATCGTGAGGTTTTGAGAGAATTTGCACCGGAAGAAAGAGAGAAGTTCTGAGCAGGATCTCGCACCTGGTATGTAACTTAACCTTTTTGTTCCTCATCGCGCACAACCGGTTTCCTTTTCCAGCATCTCCTGTAGACTGTGTTGTTATCCTTCCTTGGTTTCTCTGGAAATCGTAGACGTTCTTTTTTTCTGTAAATTTTTCTCTTTGTTGTATGGAGTCGAATGTGTTGTGAAGCCTTTTTGCGGGGTTTGCTGAGTTTTTTGTGGTTTGATGAGGTCTAAGTTGGATGTTGTTTGGAGCTCGGTCGTTGGGCTGTAATTAGGAGGTTGAAAACGAAGATCTGTCTTGGCAAGAAGGCGAATTGGAGCTAGGGTTTTACTTGCTTTCAGTGGTTTGGTCCAGAAGTTTTTGTTTGTTTGTTTCTCTGGTATGGGACTTGGAGGCTAAAAATTTCGCTAATTGTCACGACATTCACAAATCTGTCTCTGCTTCTGTGGAATTCTGGGAAAAGCTAGAACATGCAAGAGGGAAAAGGATATGAACTTTGGTCAAATCCTTCTGCCATGGAAGATTTCCTTCGGTTGAAAAAACAATTCAAAGTGATTTTAGATCAAGGCGGATAGCAGACATTTTCAACTCAAAAGGTGAACCCTAGTAGCTAGGTTGAAACAATGGAATCCATGTGAAGTTAAACACCCAATGCTGAAAGTATTCAAGCTGCCAAGCTGTCATTATAACCTGCCAAGTCATAGAGGTCTGGGGGTGGCAGTGAAACATATATATTACTTAATGGTAGCACAGTCCTGTGCGTGGCATTTAGATGGAGAACATAGGTTTCCAAATTGAAATCAAAGGTGGGGTTATATTGGAGTCTCCCCTGTGCAATCATCTTGTTACTGGGAGCCTAGCTGGGACATTCCATTACCTCTGCTGTAGACTATGTTCGAGTGTTGATTAATCCTATCCCACGGGCCATGGCAGGTGGTGATCTGTCAGGAATGGAATATTGAGTCAGTATGGAGGATCTTTGCCCCTCGCTCTCCTTGGAAGAACGAATTGAGCGCTTGCAAATTCATATTGCTGCAGTTGGGTTGAACCTTGGGACACCTCTCACTGAATCGGAGGTACTGGAATTTGAAAGAGCAAATGATGTTCAAATTCCAGAGGACTATCGTGCCTTCATTACCTGTATTGGCTGTGACGGTGATGGGCCTCCATACTATGGCCTAGAGTCTATCAAGTCAAAGGCAGTAAGGGAGTACACTGCTCACATGGACCGTGTTTTCCCCTTCTCAAGACCATGGTTATGGGAAGATGGGGAGAAGTCTGATGAGGGAACTTATGAGCAAGTCAAGGATGGCATCCTCTACTTGGGCACTGATGGTTGCTCCATGGATTGGGTCTTGGTTGTCACAGGCCCACAGCGAGGGCAAATCTGGCAGCATTGTGATGTGGCTATTAATCCTGGTGATTCCCAAAATGTCTTCACATGGAGCTTCTTGGACTGGTATGAAGACTGGTTGGAGAAGTTTATGATGGGGGAGGTTGACCTTCCATTTTTCCAATTAAGAAATAGACGACCATTGTGAAGAACTTATGTGGCAAACTTGCTTTGACATGGAGACCTTAGTTCAGTGACCCTAGTTTCATTTGTAGACTTTTGAGATGTGTGCAAAGTACTGGTTGTCTTAGGAAAGCCATGGGGCTTGATGTAGCCTGGTGTTATTACTGCATGTGCAAGTGAATCCAGGGGAATATTGTTTGTGCCCTAGAGCTCAAAGTCTAGAATTAGGAATCTGGTTTTGAAGCGGTTGATTAGGTTTCAAGTGGGATCTCAGCTTCTTAGCATCTGTTGCTTGAGCTCATTGATATTTATTGTCCTGCTTTCTGCATGGATTATCTGATAGAGAAATGGTTTGAGTCACATAGTGTTGGAGTCGATGATGTGTAAAACATGTGGATGATGTATAGTACATGGTGGGGGGTTCTTCACAAGGATATTTGTTCTTCCAGGCAGCAATATGTATTGAAGTGTTCAGCACCCCTATAAGGTTTTTAGGGCCTTTGTTTCTGCAATGTTTTTTAAATTTGCAGTGGTCATGGGACCTGTAGAAGGCTGCAGGACTTCAAAATGGGAAATTTTTTTTAGTACTATTGTCCTTTTGAACTCTGGAGTTACAAATGATCTGCTCTGGTAAATAGTGTTTGTACAGTCTCAATGGTTATAGACTTATTGGTGGTTTGAGTCTGTTGTGCAGACCTGGTGTGAACCCTGATTTCTCTTCAAGGTAATGGAAAGTATGTAGCGGTGGAGTATGTCCCATACACCTACCCATAAAAGTATCTTGTATAGAAAGAGACGTTCTGCACCATGAGGAAAAGGTGCATTCCCTCAACAGAACCAAGTAGATTGTCTATGGGCTACACTCTGTTGCAGACCCATCTCAAATTATCTCAGATTGTGTGGTTATCATGGTCATCACTAACAACCTGGGTGAAAATTGCAACAAGTACAAGCTAGCTGTGGGTAGATTGAGGAATTAACTCAATGCAAATAGGGGCCATGCTCATTTGTTAGGTCACAGGCCCATGTGTGCTCACAAGCCAACACAAAAGCATGATCCCATTCTCCTTCAGATTCAAACTTGAGGATCAAGAAACAAAACTCAACACTTCTCAGATACAGCATCATCTGAAATCCTCAAAAAGCAACCAGTACCATCAGTTGTAACAACATAACAGCACCACACAAAGCATGCAATGGAAGATGATCAGATTATCTCGAGAGCAGCAATTGAAAGCTGAAAACATGACAAATATTGCTCATAATGTGTGGCCATGACATTGGATTTTGACATTATACTTGGTAGGACCTGTACTTCACAGGGTCAGTTACTAAACATCTGCAATGAGCCTCAAGCTAGAGAAGCTATGCCTCAACAAAAACATCTTGCCCAACTACGAGAAAGAGAGATGAAGTTCAAATCCCAATGAATGAATGTGACTTGGAAAGACCAGCCTGCCATACTAGCAAAGGCAAAAGAACAGCCAACACTGCAATCTGCAAACATGCTAGCTATGCTGTCTCTTCCTCACTTTGGCCGGTTTATCTCCCGACCAGAAATCTGGTCGATGTTAGGATTAACTCACACCAGAGATGCTGCATACTCAGGTCATGGAATGTTACTTCACAATTGAGAATAATTATACAAAAAGGAGTATAGCAGATATGTGAGGCACAGAATGGATTTCCAGCAACAAGGGGCTGGTCAGAAAGAAAATATTGTTGGTAGGGTTGCAGTAATTCACAGAACTATGTGCGATAGAGGATTGGGACCTATGTCCACCAGAAACGGATAAGCAACCCTAACCAGAAGGACAGCATCACCAAATACTGAAACCATTCAATGTTTACTTGTGGCAGTGTTCACACAATTTTCACCCCATGATCTATGAGGTCTTTATTGACTGTACTGTCCAAAGTATCGCGTTGGTCTGAAAACAGAAACCAATTCATGAACACTACACATTTGCAAATTTAGAGTTTAACAGTTCTGCCTTACTTCCGCATGAGCAGCACAACTGTGTGTGCAGCAATGCTTCTATTCTCCCCTAAGCTGTCCACCTTTTCATGTGTTTTGGCTTTGATGTTGATCACTGACTGGTCTGCTTCCAGCAAATCACAGAGGTTTGCCAGAATAGCTGGCTTGTGTGGGCTCAGCTTGGGTCTCTGCAAGATGATTGTTGCATCGAGATTCCCCAGTGTGTAACCCATCTCTTTCATGCGCCGCACCTGCCACATGGAATGAATCGAAGTCGTGGGACAAGTTAATGTTTAAACAGGAGTCCCTCAAATCCCTGAAAACAAGACCTAGAAGGACAGACGAAGGAACTGGGAACAACCTTTTCATACTGAGGTTTTATAAAGACAGGACTGCATCAAAGACAAGAAGCAAAACAGTGCATGCATAAACTGCAATCCCTGTAAGTGAACTGTCTCAGATTTAGATGAAGCTTGTGGGACTTAGGCTGAGTTTGTTGAAGTTGCCTCAAGATTTTCCCCTTGTGTGCCTTTAGAATTGAGGAAAGAAGAGGAAGATACTAGACACTTACAGCCTCTCTGACAAACACACAGGAAGCTGCCCCACGCCACTTTGGATCATTGTCTGGGAACAACATTCCAATGTCAGGAAGCCCTAGTGCACCCAAAATGGCATCCACAATGCAGTGTAGTAGTACATCCCCTGTATCACACGAGGCAACAGTGAAAAATGTCATGACTACCAATGCAAAGAAAGCCCACAATAACAACCATTCCAATGCAACTGGTCAACAGGACACACCATCAGAATGTGCCTCGCAGCCACGATCATGGGGAATATTGACTCCGCCGATGATGAGGGGCAGGCCAGGTTCTAGGCGGTGCAGATCAAATCCATGCCCTATTCTGAATGGAAGAACTGGCACTTCTTGCACTGCAGCATCTCCATGCTTGAGCTCATGTGCAATACTGACTGCCTTACACTCCACTCTCCCTACCATCTGATCGTGTTTCAGAAAACCATAGAACCAGTCAGCAACTGTTCAGCTGGTCCTTAACATGACACGGAAACAGACACTAGAAAATCACTAAGTGAAACAAAGGAGAGAACACAGCAATTGACTGCCTGCTCATGATGACCAACTTAAGATTTGTCTACTATGAGAGGATTACAAAGCATCCATGATCTTTTGATAAACATTATGATGCATGACATGAGGTCTCTGCACACTCATATCCACCAGCAGCAGTGTGTTAAAGAGTGTTCAACCAGGTGAAAACATAACATCATATTCAACTCTATGCAAATAAGAAAATGGTTCTATGCGTTCCCCCCACAATCAGTGCAACTACCTCAACAAAGGTGTGAAATCCCAACAATCACAGGTTTGAAGTACCTTTGGACATGGTGGAAACAAAGCTGTGTGCAGATGCTGCTGGCCAATGCCTGCACTGAGCTTCTGCACATTCACACATCTGCAGCACCACAGAACAATGACAAAGTCTCACTTCCAGTCAGGTCTTCTCTCTCCTTTTTCCACTAATTGCAACAACACCTGAAGGAAGGAACAAGAAACCCTTGATTCCTGTGTACTCGTGTAGTTATCGTAATCCTCATCCTGCACACCTCAAACCTCCGAACCGAGGCCCCCCAGAGAGATTTCACACAATCATAGACGCACAGACCCTGAAGAAGAGCAATCTTCACAGAAAACACACAATAGGGGCCACAAGAAGGGAACAAAACCCTCAAGGATTCAAAAGGAGGGCCCGGACATCCATACAAAAGAACCTGAATCGACAAAGCTCTGCGGCAGCAGCTTGCGACTCGAGCACAATCGCCGCATGACAAGATCCCTAACTGGTGATGCACAATTTCACAGCCGAAAAGAGAGCAAGCTCTGCCTCCAAACAAATTCAGAGAAATCAAGAAAGAACAAAGGAGAAGAGAAGAAATGGAACGCTGGCCTGCTTAAGAAGGCGGTCGACGACGAGGAAGACTTCAAGCGGGATCGCACGAGGAGACGCTGCGACGTTGGAGGATAGAAGGACGACGGTAGCGCCGTGTGCAGCGACATGATTACTACAGGAAGGAGACAAACACTTCACGCTCCAATACACTTCACAGCGCCCACCCTCGCTGCTGCTTGAAGTGCTGCTGTTCTCTTCTGCTGTTGTTACTCTTCGCAGTCCTGTCCGGGGCGCTCTTCTCCACTGCTGACGTCGGGATTGATGGATGGCGATTGCAGTGCGTAAGCTTGGTGTGATTTTTATATGCGCGTCGATTAATAAAAGTCAAGCTTCACGCATTGCAGACGACATCCATGCCGAGGCTTGACGCGAAAAACATGAAGATTTGCCTCACTCATACGGTCAACAAACTATATATATAATCAAACAACTCTCTTCTCTTCTCTCGAAGGCTCCGAAGGTCGACAAGTTATTGGATTCTGCGCATCTGCACGTACATGTGGAAGAAGAAGAAGGAAATGCCGCTTTTTTCTTCCCGGAAATGAGCGAGGCCATCTCCTGATTTCCGGGGTCAATTCTGTCATCTTAAGCTCCAACCTTTGAACAGGATAGGTACCTTGGTACTACTGCTTCCAGTACCTCTTGTGGGGTCTGGGATGAGCACTCAGAATCCTTGCAGCAGTCGACTCCCTTAATCCGCTTCCCATGTTCCTCTGCAATCAGGGTTCTGCAGAGTAGTGGATCCTCTTTGCATTCTTTTAGGAAGGATTGCATATTTTCTTTCCTCCTTCCCGTGAATTCTCTAGCTCTGAAGCTTCACTTTTACAGCAGGGAGGTTTTAGTCAGAAGGGTTCAGTTTTTTCCAGATAACCAAGAAGCACGGTGCTTGAATCAAGGCCTCTTCTCCATGTTTTATTCTTCTTTCCTCTAGACAATGATCACCTTGCAGGAGTGGGAGTATGTGCCACGTACCTAACCATTTCTCATGGAAGGACAAATGGAATTCAAGTTTTAGGGTTTGTAAATCTTTGAAGATATCCCTCTCAGTATGACAGTCTAAGAAGCTGGCTTCTTCAGTGCTATGTGGCTCACTCTCGCACATCACTTGTAAATGTTTATTACTGCAGTCTGCTGGTTGAAAAGTGCTGGACACTAAGAAACTGGAAATTTGTGTACCATGAAGACTTTTGTTCCTTTGACGTGGGCTTTCCTCAACACTTCTGGTTTGCAGCAGGATTTCCTCAGGCCTGAATGCATCAACATTTTGTTTATTCATTTGTTTGTTTATATGTGATATGGGCATTTCTCTCTCAGTGAGTATGTGATCATGCTAGACATTGATCTGTGCAGGAAGATCCCTGGACACAACAAACGTACAAGGTGGATATGCTATCAGCAAAGAGTTTCCCTCTTGTACCCCGCTTGACCTCCTTTCCAACTGATGAATAGTTGTTTAGCTGGTAACTTTCTCCTGGAAAACACTATCACATCTGTGGTTTATGTTCTGTTGGCAAGTAGCCTCCGTGTCCACAATTGTCAGGAGATACCAAGATATAAAACATTTGAATCCAGATTCACTATCTGTTTGTTGGTTTGTCTGTTCTAAGAGCATCAATATGTGGGTGGAGCAGTTCATCGAACACACAAATTGTGTGAACAGATATGCTGGTAAAGGAATTTTGAGCATGTGCAAATGTTACTAGACTGAGAGTCAGTGCATGGCATGGGATTTGTTGATATGGCAAAGAGGAAGGTAAAATGATGCAGACTGATTTTTTTCCCAATGTTGGCTGGCTGTGATGATCAATATTTTCTTGGATGTCAGAGAAAATGTTGTATGGCCTGTAGAGGGCCCCAATAGTGTTCAGATGCATTTCTTTCGCAAGTGTTGTTTCCAGTACAATACTTAAGAATGTACATTGAAGTGCCTTGGCTTGCCACAGTGAAATGATTACATCACTGTGACCAACTAGAGCGGAGTTGCATAGCTGAGAAGGCTTCAGTAGTGGATCTTTTGTGATGATTTGCATCAGAGTTGTAAAAGCTTTGGTTATGCATCAAGTAAGCAAATTAACTTCATGGGGTCCTATCATGTCAACTGTTTCCTGTCAGGAAAACTGAACCTCACAGTAAGACAATAGTAGAATGATGTACATGCCAAATGGTAATTGACAGAATGTAGGTTTCAAAACGTGCATGGCTCCAGGGAGGCGAATACAAGTCTGATAACATCATATTTCTTACATCACAATAAAGCGGAATATACCCACACTTTCTTCCCTCAAGGGATTCAATATGGTACATGTAAATACATGCACTGATGTACATATTTCATGGGAACTATTGACAAACAATTGTTTTTCACAGTCCTGAAGAGGGGCAAGAGATCTTACAGCTTGAATATCTAGTTGGAGAGCACTTTCAAACAGACTGGTAACTTTGAACTTGATCAAGAGTCAACTAGGGTTTCTGATCTTGATTTCTAGAGACTGGATTTTGGCTTTCAAATCTCATAAGCGCAAAATGCTTTGTTTCGGTTTGATGTCGTATGAGTTCTGGCAATTTGCAAACTCTGAATTGACCTGTGCCCTGAGGTTGGAAGCAATCAACTGATGTTGTCAACTAGTAGCTGGATCTCCCTGTGTGCTCATTGTGGCTTCAATCTTCTGCAGCTTTGTGCTTTGTGGTTCTGGCAGGTTGGTGGGGTGGATGACAGTAATCTGGTGGTAACTGTTTCTTCAAGAGGCTTTTCTCTCTGTGTTTAATGTATCTAGTTGCAATCTATATAGCATCATTTTAAGTTTCAAATGTGCCATGGCTCTGGCAGTTGTAGAATTGGAGTGGTTGACGACACTAAATTTTTTAGTGACCCAGCTCATGCAGCATATATAGGTGGATCTCCATGTGATTGCTCTGGGTGTAACTAGTAGATTTTCCCACCATGATTTCCTGCAAATTGAGAACATAGAGGTTTTAGGGTTAGGTATGCCTGGTCTGAAATTTGTTGGAAAGCATTAGTAATGGCTTGCCAAGTCATTAGTTTAACAGTTGGAACTGATATTTCTTTGTCTAAGTGTCGCAAAGTTGCAATATGGAGCTCTTCAGGGACTCAGTATTTTGAAGGGTCCTTGCATAAGTTTCTTGATGATTCTGCTCTAGTGAGTTGGAAGACTTTGACCGAGTATGGCAAAATATTAATGTGGCAGAGATCTGAGATTGCTCCAGATGAAGCTAAATATAGCATCATGGCCAAACTTCTTCAACTTGGTACCCTCATCTTTATGCACACCTGTGCAGATTTTGATAATCTTACTATTTCTTATTGGAATCCCGAACACAATCAGGAATATGTACTTGCAGATCAGGAGAGATCAATTGTTTGAGTTGAATAAGCCTCAACCTTGGTGCGATAATTCAACCTGTCTACTTATCCCAAGTCCTGGGGGAAGTGTTCTCAATTCCATTTTCCTCCTTTGCTGCAGATAGAGCTAATTAGAAGAGAAAGCAGTGATGAATGGATTGGTGATACATGATCATGCTTGGTTGGCAGACACAGGATAACTCAAAAAAAAAATTTCATGCTGAAGCACCATGCAGCTAATGCAATTCCAATTTATTCACTTTTCCGTTTTTCAGAAGCATGATGTTGTGAAGGGGAATGGTGCAGATGCACAACACAAAGCATCAGTCCAAACAACCAAACACACTCTAGTACACGACAAACATGATACAAACATGACTTTTCAGAACATGGTTTGAAGAGTATGATATTCCTTGTTACAAGACCTATAAAAGCTATGTCCAAGCTATATATTCCATCTGTACTTTATAGAAACGAAATCACATCCAATTCTTCAAAGAGATTCCTAGACTAGGATTCATGAACTTTTCTTTTGTGCTTGATGCCTCCCAATTACAATACAATAGCTTTTGAGTGTGCAACAAGTAACATTGTGATTCCTGACGCCAATGGTGACTATGCTTGTGCATCTTTTGACATGTCTCAGTACTATGGTGATATGGTTGTTCAAGGACCATGTTCCATTGCGCTTGAGTTCTATTATTTGCTCCCCTGAGTCTCAACTATGACAATTGGAAAGACTAAAAACTCAAGATCCTCATAGACAATTAGAGAAAGGACATTTTGCATTTCCTTGGTTCATTAGAATGGCTATTCAAGTTACCTCATGTGCCACTTGAGGTGTCAAACACATCCATCCTTGACAAAAACTTCTCCAGCATATTTAAGTGAGGGTGTTCCATCCTTGCTCATGGGCATATCAATACATTGGTTGGAACTACTATATCCATGCTAATCCTACAATTATGCAATCAACTTTGGATCTGAAATGAAACCACCCCTATGAGTGACAATGAATCCTCTATCTTTATTGTCACCACTCCCTTATTGTCATCACTGATTTCTATATGGTTTTATCTTCCCTTTGTTCTCATTTTGTGACCTATGAATACTCCTTTGAAAGCACTATTCCTTCTCCTAAGCTTTTTCAGTCATATATGCACACATCATTTTGATAGCTTTGCAAGCTGCCCATCCCAGTTGAGGAATAAAGCTTTTCTCTTGGGACGCTTGACAAACTCTTGCTTGGAGTGTTATGTCATCATTGAAACACTTACAGCAACAGTTTGTGCCATTGTTTTTATTGCAGTCCAGGATGCCATCATGCTAAAAATACTTGCCGAAATACCATTTGTAACTTGCAGGAGCAAGTGAACTCCATCTATCATAAGTGCTCAGAAATACAACACTAAAAATGTACATAAACATGCTGAAATCACAACTAGGATTGGATATGGACCAAGGGGTATGGGGATTCAAGTACCTTGCACTTTCCCCACTTTTTAGGTTTCCAACAGTTTGTCTGTAGCCATGTAAAAGTTGAGCTACAAACAGGATACATGCTTCAACTACTGCTTGAAAAAATGAACCAAAATGTAATCAGGTTGAAAAACATTCAAACTGGGAGAAAACTCTCTTGGAGAGCTAGGATTCCCCTACTTAGGAAAAATCAACTCCCTTGAGCTAGCACATGTGTAAGGCTAGCCAAGTCATTGACTGAATGGATTGTGCAGAACTCATTTCCAACCTGAATAACAAAAATGGTCAGGTTAGAGGATTAATAGCAACATGTGTTGTAGCACTGCTGTGTGCATTATGTTCATCATGAGATTGACCCCATTTACTTCTTGTTTTCCATCGCTATTCAATAGTCTCATTACATTTGCTTTAGGGAACAAACATGGCTCCTAGCTAAACAAAAAACCTAAAAACAATGTTAAGAGACAAGCCATTGATGCATGTGCATAGTGTTCGTCATGAGACTCAGCATCTCCTTCCTTTCCATCCCTGGCCTGGATTTACAACATTTCCTCCTTGACCTAATTCAGGGAACAAGCATAGCCCTCACCTAAGCTTAGACTTAAAAAATAATGACAATAGACAACCCACAATAGTAAGGCATACCTATAGCACAATTCACAGCTTTTGCAACTTAAAAAATAATGACAATAGACAACCCACACTACTAAGGCATACCTATAGCACAATTCACAGCTATTGCAAAAACAATGTAGCCCAATTTCTTGATCCCTATGACCTACTTCACTTCTCCAACAAACACTTTCAGGTTTGCTTTCACATAGGATCTCAACTTTCTTCATTCAAGTTATATTACTTAGATACAAGATTTGTTTTGGCTTTTCATTAGCTTAAATGGCACACAAGAACTTCATTGTACATTCCAAAGACAGAATTTAGGGCATGACAATAACACCTCGTGTGAAGTCCATCAGCATATATCTCCATGTTGTCTTCACACTCTTCTTCAGCTAACTTATTAGGCCTTCTTACTGCACCATAAAAACATTATTTTCAGGAGCAAAATACCATCAAAACCCATAAAAAACTACAAATACTTGTTGGGCAACTTAAAATTGGTTTCTCACAAAGTTGTCATGTACCATCTATGAAAATCAAGTCTCAAGTTGAAAAGTCCAAGTGCTTTGTACTAAAAACAAAGATGAATTGATGTGGTATGAGAAAAAAAAAGGGGGAAACAATTGATGACCCAAACATGAAAGTGGATATGAACAGTGTTACTTGATTTAAAAATTATAGCTTTGCTTTCGCTCATAAAGAAGGATGTTACCACCATGTACATATATAGTGCGGAATTGTCCATGTAGTAGAGCTACAATACTATATTGTGATGTAAAACTATCAAAAAAAGACCATGTGATGTGGTGAGCCCCTTATACTAATGATCTTGTAATGCAATTTTGAATTGTTTTACTCTTGAAACCGAAGCGCCAAAACCATTTGGTTAATCTTCCACATGTAAGATACGAGGCTAAATACCTAGGTTTCCTTGAACTAATACTCATTGTGCTAGGTAACAGAACCAAAATTTTGGTAGGATGCAAGCTCCTTACAAAGCTTCACAAAGGCCATGCTCGTTTTCACTTTTTGTTGTTTCTGCCAGGCTTGAGCTCCCAAGATACACAAACCTCTTAGGATAAGGTGGTGGGAAGAAGTTATTCCCCAATATCGAGCCTCCACGTTTGAGCAACCTCTCCTCATCATCCCCATGCACCTTTTGAAATGGGCGTTTCTCACTGCCTGGTACTGTTGTCGTGTCTTCTTCCATTGGGACTACAGGCTCAAACACTTCTTCCTCAGGTATCAAAGGTTTCCCATCCACAATAAAATTCTTCCGAATTGGTAAGTTTCTAAACTCCGTTTTACAAGAGGTAATAAGTTTCTCATTTTTGCTTCCCAATTCTATTGTGTGAATACTGGTCAGGAGAGAGATAGAGGCAGGTAGGCTGTGAAGAAATATACAGTCATCAAAATCTAACCATTGCAACTTGGGCATGGCACCTTCCTCCACCTCAGGAAATTCAACAAGCTTTGAGTGCCTAAGATCAAAAATGTTAAGAGCTGGAAAGGCACCTGGATGTGTGAATGATTGGGGAAGCTTTTTGATGGATAGTTGAAGGACCAATAAACTTAGGCTAGGAAGACTATCTAAGGCAGGCAAGCATACTAAATTGGGACAATTGGTCACTGCTACATTTTCTAAATTGAGACAATCATTTAATGTTAAATTGACTAAATTGGGACAATTATTCAATCCTAGGCTGTGTAAATCGGGAAGAGAGCTCAATCTTAGGGTCTTGAGATTTAGGAATGAATTCATTTCTGAATCAAAGACTTTGATTTCACATTTATGTACTGTGAAGTCTTCAAGTTCTTCCAGTCGAATCAGTGAGAAACCTGAGCATTTGTGAACAACTAATGACCTCACATGTTCCATTCTAATAATTGGAAATATAGTTTGATCATCTGTCTCTAGATTTCTAAGATTTACGAATCTAGGTAAATGCCTTCTTGGTTTGTAGTAAGTGCAAACATTACCACAACCCAAGAGGTTAAGGGATTTAAGTCGTTTCAAAGAATAAAATCCTTGTGGTAGATACTTCAATGCAGAACATTGAAATAGATTGAGAGTTACCAACATCTTAAGTTTCCCTATTGAATTTGGGATGTGGGTTAAATTTGCACAATTTCCAAGATCAAGGACCACCAACATTTTTAAACCCCCTAACGATTTAGGAAGTTTTGTGAAGGAACAAAATCCAAGGTGAAGATAAACCAAATGATTGAGTTTGTTCAACCCTTCTGGGAGATATTTGAGGGACCTGCCAAAAGTTAGGTCCAAACCCATGAGTAAATTTCAAAATACATCTCAACCATGCAAAAAAAGCTTAGTCATCCATTAAGAGTAATTTCGTTAAACTTTAAAAGTCCTAATCTAATTTATCAAGTCCTTACACATAATCTTTAAAAACTTTCTTGCACAATGCAAGCTTTAGATACATCAAATGATTGTCAAGTTCATTGGGCAAAGATTCTCACTTGTTGAAACTTAAGTCCAAAACCTTGAGATTTTGTTGAATGCCTTTCAAGAAGCCATTTGGCAAATCCTCCAATTGTTCATTGTGAGAAAGAAGAAGTGTCTGCATATTGGGTGCAGATATCTTGGTAGGGAGTGTCTTCAAGTTGTTGTCATTCAGTGATAGTCGACGAACAGCAAGCATCTCCTTAGCATTTGTTCTCCACTCTAGTGGGAATTCTTGCAGATGGCGACCAGGTCGATAGAGAGCAAGTTGCTTTTGTTCATTGGCATCATGACTTCGTATAATGTGGATTGCCAGGTCTCTCAAGACACGATGAATTTTACAACATAATTTGTTTTCAGTATGACACCCTAGTTCAATGAGTGATCGACCTATCAACAACCCCAACACATGGTAGGTGTCTTGTTCAGGATCATCTCCAACCTCTCCTGGAACCAACCCTTCTGCAACCCAATATTGAAACAACCTGTCTTGCTCCAACAGTTCATCTTCACGAAATGCTGCAAAGTAAAGAAAACATTCCTTGGCATTGGCATGGTCAGCATTCTCTAGATCATCGTAGCTAGTCTTGAGGCAATCAAACAGCTGCTCTTCCACATCTTGATGTTTCATGCGTGATTCCTCGAGTTTTTTAAGTTCTCGCTCCCATTCTCCAGGCGACCTCTTGCCAATCATCACTCCACCTATCACTTTGAGAGCCAAGGGAAGACCTTGACATTCGTCAACTACTAAATGGGCCAATCTCTCTACTCCAGGGGGGATCTTACAGTGGCCGAATGCATGCACACAAAACAACCTCCAACTATCGTCTTCTGAAAGCTTGTCCATGTGTAATGTTGTTGCTTCATTTACTCCTGCTGTTAGTAATACATGTTCCTTTCTACTAGTCCATAGTGTGACACTACCAGGTCCCTTAGCTATGTCCAGCCATTCAATGACACTCTCTTCCCAAACATCATCTACAATGAAAAGTGCCCTCCTAC
>Ga0116227_10005842_pt1 | contig 25449 bp, 19 predicted proteins | sample S1TSphgellanicum_FD_89693 | JGI IMG/M metagenome (GOLD analysis project Ga0116227, IMG submission 89693) | Host-associated microbial communities from peat moss isolated from Minnesota, USA - S1T2_Fb - Sphagnum magellanicum MG | ecosystem: Host-associated > Plants > Peat moss > Unclassified... | reverse complement strand
CTAGAAGTGAGGAGAAAAAAAGGGTTGTTTGTGTTGAGTGTTTTTTTTGGGTGTTGTGTGTGTGAGAGAGAGAGAGAGAGAGAGAGAGAGTGTGTGTGTGTGTGTGTGTTTTGTGTGTGTCCATGATTTTTGTAGTTGAATTGAAAGAGAAAATGTGTGTTGAGTGTTGTGGGGTTGACATGTGTTGTAGTTGAATAGAAAGAGAAAATGGGTGTTGAGTGTTGTAGGGTTGACAATGTGTAGTAGTTGAATTGAAGAGAAAATGCGTGTTTTGAGTGTTGTGTGTGGGGGGGGGGGTTTGACAATGTGTAGTTGAATTGAAGAGAAAATGGGTGTTGAGTGTGTTGTGGGGTTGAAAGAGAGAGTAGGTTTAGGGTTCATCTGAATTCTAGTACCTAAACATCTGAATTCTAAAGAGTTTGCAAGCTTTGAAGCAATCATGATGTCCAAGAGGATGAAGTGTGGGTCTTCATGGTCGGTGAAATGTTTGTTGGGTTTGCTAGAAACATGCTGAAAGCTCTTCTAGAGAGTTTTTGTTGGGTAGTTGACTTGGTTCCCCTATGGATTCATGTGAAATTAAACCAATAATAATAATAATTGTAATAAAGAAGTTCATAACAACATGAAATTATTTTTAGCTAAAGTAGACATTTGATGTCGATGTCCGCTTGTGGGGACCCACTACCTACCTTGTTAGTTGGAGAGTTTTCTCCCACTCAAGCAAATTTGGGGCTTTAAAAAGTTCATAGCATTTTTGGTTTTTTTGCTAATGATATTTTAAATTATAATTTTAGCTAAGTAAGCATCCACATTAATTTTGACAAAAAAAATCTAAACAAACAATTGACAACAATGAACATTATAAGTTCATTTACAAGTTTTATATGCATAGTGACATTCAATGTTTGAAAATTTAAAAGTAATTCATTTGATTTATACAAACAATTTGATTGTGATTTTATGAAGGTCTATCAGAACAATAGTTTGTTTCATAACAATTTTTTTAAAATAAATATTTTAAATTGAATAATGTTGAAAACCATTTAATCTTTTGCAATATTCCAAGAATGTCCTTGTGATGTACATTTAAACACATCATACTTTACAATTACCCTACCTTAGAAGAGTTTTTTAATTAAATTCACTTGGTTTGGTTTGAAGGCTTTCAAAATCCACTTGCAAAATAAATCATTCATAACCTTCTTTCTAAGTCCAAGGTTTAGCCCACCAATCATTTTTTTTACATAATAATTTTTAGACCAACTTATTCTAGTTTTAGTGTTGTAGTATTAACCACACCAAATTTAATTTTGCCATAAGACTTTCTATTTTCATACAATTTTGATATCTTCGGGCCATATAAAGTACCAAAATTTGGAGCTTAAAACAACATTGACTATCACTCCTCTTTGTGCAAGTGAAAGGTGAACTATGTCCCAAAAATTTAAACTTTTTCTAGAGTTTTTCCAAGAAAAAGCATTGTTACTTTCATGACCCACTAAGGTGAAGGAGGTATCATCAACATATTGGTCTACAATTTGTTCCTTTTCTTTGCCAAGGAAAATAGTTCATCTAATCTCACCATTTTTTGTAACTTGTTTAACCATGATGTTAAACACTTCTCCCATTAAGAGGAAGACATATGGGACAAGTGGACATCCTTGTTTCACTTTTCTCTTAATTGGGAATGATGAAGTCTTAATCCCGTTGAAGCATATGGTTGATTTTTCATCTAAAAAAGAAGACTAACTGTATCAATGAATTATGCCACCATCACCATTTCCTCCATTGTACAAATGAAAAAGTTCTAAAAGACCTTGTCATAAGCTTTTGTAAAATCAAATTTTAAAAGAGATTAAATCTTGATTTGAACATCTAGGCCAATAAACATTTTGTCGGTCAACAACACATTTCAAGAATGCATTTAAAGGGGAGGATGGTTGTTTGATCAACGCTTATCACATCCATAAGTATTGAAGTTGTAATTGATGCACCTTTGTGAAGATTTCATACACAATATTTAAAAATGATATCGGTCTCAAGTTCCCCAACTACTCCTTATTTCTAGCTTTGGATATTAAAGTAATCAAAGCTTTCATGGATGCCTTTGGGAAATCTACCATTGAAAATGGAACATTTGACGATATTGAAAAAATCATCACCTATGACATGCTAGAATTTGACATGGAATTAGGTCTCATTTGGTCCAAGTACTTTACCTCTTGTCAATGATTTAAGGGTGTGGAGCTATTCCTTTGTGAAAGGAGTGACCAATGTGATGTTTATAGATTGATTAAATTTTTTCAAGATGGTGTCAAGGACCTCCTTCCTTAGCTGATTTGTTGTTAGTGCTTTGGGGTCTATGTCATAAAAGGTTATGTAAAAAGTGCAACATGTGTTTTTCAAGTTCTTCAATTGTTTCCATGGTACTCCATCCATTTTATTCATTGTTGTTATAGTTTTGCTTTCATTTCATTCACCAACTCCTTTGAAAATTTCTTTGGAGTGCAATTGTTATTCTCCATCCATCTAACCCTAGCCTTAATCCTTATTCCCTCAACTTTCACATCCTCCATGAGCTTGATTTGGCCTCTAAGGTCTTGCACAACTTGTTGCAAGAGAGAATCATTAGCATTGTTTTGAAACATTAATTGGATTTCTTCCAAGTTTCTTATAGTTGAATCTTCAATTTTTCTAGATTTTGTAGTTTTATATTTGAAGTATATTATATAAAATTTGATGATTTTGTGTATTTTCACAAAGAACATGAACTCTCTTTCGTTTCTCTTTGTTAAATGGCAATATTCTAGTCTTCCACTTGGTCGAGAAAGCACGTATTGATTTTCAAATAGGTGTTCCTAAGCTTTGAGTTGCCTAGCTACATTTTTAAGAACATTGGGTGATGATTTGAACATAAGTCATTTGGACTTTAATGACATATTTCCATAGTTTAACCAATTTTTTTTCTTTTAGGGTAGAGGTTAAATAAAATATATCGCATTGAGTTAGGCATCAATCCAATCTTTTCTTTCAATTGTCCCATGAATAGTTTCAAGGGCCATTGATTCTCACTAGATCTTCAATTTGAAGAGTTGTATTCATGGTTTCTTAAGCCAATTTTTCTTTCCTTCCCAAATTCAACCACAAGTAAAAAATTTGTCTACCAAGTTTCCATCAAATTGCAATTACCCCTTATGATCCATCTAGAGTCACTAAGCAATCTATTTAATAAATAGTCCCATAATTTACACCATTCAAGATAAGGTGTCATTTGGAGCATAAATGTTTAGAAACAATAGGTTCCCGCCAAGCAAGCCTTCCAACATTAGCCATTAAACTTTGTTCTTTAAGATAGTTTCATATTTCATCACAACATTAACCCATTTCTTGGTTAGAAATATGTAGGTGGCTCCACATTTTGCTTCTTATTCGTTTAAACGATTCATGTATCAAAGGGAAACATCAATTGTCCAACAACTAACATCTCTTCACAATTGAATGCTCAAGTTAGTTGATTTTTCACCTTTGAGTTTATGATCATGCAATGATACCACATCCATTTTGGGTGTTAACCCCAAAATGTAGATCCACAACTTGTGAATCCCTCATCAAGGTTGTTCAAACCTCATACATTATAAGACAAGATGTGTAGCTTCATGGAAAGTGATTTGAAAATTAAAAAGTTTGTCCTTAGGCCTTCGAGCTCATGATGTTTCCTTCTTGCCTTTTTTAAATCCTCACAAACCATACAATGATTGTTGTATGTTGGATTCACATGACTTGCTTTGTGTGTTTTGTTGCATAGTCTTAAAAGAATCTTCGAATCTTTTTTCTTCATTATCACATTTAATTTTTTTGAAGATTGATATTTTAGTGATTTGCTTTTAAGTGGGGCATGGTTATTTTTACTAGGTTAACTTTTTTTTTTTTGCAAGAATTGGGTTCACCCCTTAGGTGCAAAGAAGATAACATGACTTGGAGATGCCCATGTGACCTTATCAAGATGGATTTTTTTATTGCTTAAAAAAAATGTCATGTTTATTAAAATGATGTGGCAAACCATGATTGGTTACAAAATGTGATGAATTAAAAACCCATGATTTTCATAACAACCAAAAATGTTCATTTTTCAATCATATCATATTATATTATTATATAAGGGTGCAATCATACTAACATGTACCATTAATAATTGTAACCATTGCTTAATTTTTTGAATATTGGATTGTAAAAAAATTTATAAATTATAAATACAAAATTTTTTTATAAAATTTTACTGTGAATACATTATGTACATATCATAAAAATTTGGAATCAATACATTGAATAAAAAATACGTAATTTACACTTTTAATGACTTGTAACCATTGCTTAAAAACAATTTTGAAACTAAAATCACAATTTGAAAATATTTTTTATCACATATTTTGGGATTTTTTAAATATACAATTTAACATAATAGTATCAATATTTTTTATTTAAAAATTAATTTTTAAAAAAAAGACATTCTTTAAAAAAACAACGAAGAAGCTATGGTCTAAGGGGGGCACATGTGGTTCCTTATTGTGTGATTGGACCCATAAAAGTTTGAATATTTATTGTACATGATTATGTCTTTTTGAAAGCATTTCAAATCCTTTAAAAAATGAAAACAATATTGAAAGTATTTTATATATTATTTCATGCATGCTTTTGAATATTTTATCATTGTTAGATATAATCCAAATTATTCCACATGTTTCCATAATATTTTTAAAAAACAATAATGTAAAAATATTTTAAACTACAACATCAGTATAATTTTTCACACTAAAAACATGAAAAACTAAGCATTTGTTACATTTGTTTTGGTACATGTTATCATGAATGCACCCCTTTAAGGTTATCACACATCTTGACTTGTGGCACTACTAGTCAACAATTCTTCTCCTTCATTCATTTCTTAGGGTTATTTTTATGTGGCAAAGTTAAAATTGATTGAATAAGGACAAGTTGGGAATCAACTATTATCTCATCCTTATGCATTTTATGTTTAATCTGATTCCTAGTCTTAACTACACATTTTTTGCCCCATTAACCTTCATCAAGGACCATTCCATAAATTCCACCTAAACAATGGATTGCAAGATTAGTTTTGGGGTCATATAAGAACTTACATTATGCATAAGATGTTTTTGTTCCTTGCCCCCTTCAAGGTTGGTTGCATCCACCATATTTTCAAAGTTATGGAATTGCCCACAAAGGTGATTGAAATGAATGGGTTTGCCTTGTTGAATTACACTTTTCAAGCTCAAATGCATTGGAATGGGTTCAATCACTTGGAGGAGTGTTCATTTCTTACATCATGTCATTCTTGTAAGGGTGTTTATGCTCCTACGAGTGTCTACAACTTGTGTAGGAAAACCTTCATCATTTGTTTTGCCAATTCATCTTTAAAAACCAAAAGGTAATGGAACCTTGAACTAATTTTTGACTCTCTATAATACTTTGTTTATGTTACAAGCTCCAAACCATTTCTTAACTCATTAACACAAAAGTCGACATTACAAAGTTGGATGATTAACCTACATTAATATTGGGCAAATATCTAAGAAATCCATATATTAAACTTATATATCATTTTGAATAACACCTTGAAAGCCCTCTAAATATCAAAAAATGATATTTGAATTGATATCTTGATCCTAAGATTTCAAAAATATGAAATTTGGTCAATTAATATCTAAAATGGATTTTGAAAAAAAGATTTTGAAATCTGAATAGGATATCAAATTATTTCCCATATTTGGATATCCCAATTCACAACAAGGTTAGGAGTTAGAACATTAGATTGAGAAAAAAATGAAAACAAAGTTTTGAAAGGCCAAGGTTTCAATTTGAAAGGAAAAAATGCAAACAATGTTTTGGAGGTAACTATTGCTTCTAACCCTAAATCCAAGGGGTTATAAAAAAACCCAAGCTCCAAATCAAACCCCATTTTGTTTTACACAATTTTTGGTTTTTTTTCCCCTTCTTACCTCTTCTTTTTGTTATTCTTTTGCATTGTGTTCTTCATCATTTGTTAATCATCATGATGTTTTTCCTTCTTTATTATTTTCCATTGTTGTTGCTCTATATTTTTCTTTGTGATGTTGTTCCACTCTTTGGCCATAGTGTGCCCCCTCCCCCCCCCCCTAATCATACAATTGAACAACAATTTCACTATTTTATTTTTTTTGCCTATATTGGGTTACATACTATATGTGATAGTTGGTTGTCCAATTTCTCAGACCAAGTGGAGAGTTGGGAAGCAAGTTTACTAGTTATAATGATGTAAAATTTTCATTTTTTCCCCTTCTTTTATGTTTTGTTCATTTTTTGATGTATATATATATATAAATTTTGTCCCATTATTGATGGTTCATTGTTGTTTTTGTAGTTGTAATGTAGGGCTTATTATATAGCATTTTAAAAAAAAAGGTTACATTATACATTGCATTAAACTTCCATTGCACATCACAATAAACCCTAAACCTTAAACCATTCATCATTCATTTGTTTTAATAGATTATTTTTGTTCTTAAACATTTGCATCACATTTTAAAAATTGTACATAGTATCAACAATATCTTTCATAGATTTTGTAGGACATTTGTTTGTTTGAATTTTTTACATCATTAACTTTGTAGAACATTTATGTGAAAAATAAAAATCAAAATCAAAAAATGAAAAATGAAAAAGCATTGATATTCACAAATGAAATTAAATTGAAAAAGAAGTGGAAGGAATTGAAGAAAACCCAACTTTGCAAACTAAGTTTAGTAGGTTCCTAATAATAAATGAAGAAAATCTATAAACTAAAGAAGAAGAAACTAATCAAATTTTGGAATAATTGCATTTTCAAAGAAGAAAATGGCAACCACATAGTAGGACTGTTTTTATGTTGGTTTTTTTATTGTATTAATGACAATGCAAATGTTTCATTTGAAGCCCCTTAAATCATGTGTTGTATATTGTGTTATTCCAAACTTGTTCTTTCATAATTAAAGAAAGGTCTAATATCATATTGTAAAGTAAGTGGAATAACATGTCTAAAAAAACACAGTGCAAACCATTTAGTAATTTTCAAAAACATTGAAGAGGAGGTTAGAAATTTAATAATTTAAAGAATTTTGGAGAGACAATTTACAAAAAAATTAAAAAAAATGTTTTTGGTTCTTCCATTTTTTATTCTATTGCTTCAAAAACTCTTTTCAAAAAGGATGTTGTGGGGCAAAAAATGTTTATGGAGGACCTTGCACTTTTGATAGTGAAAAACCATTTGCTTTTATAGTTTGTGGAAAATGTATGGCGAAGGCATCTAATATTACATTATATCCCCATGTTCAATTTCCTTCAAGATTTTTGTTTTCACACAATGTTCTACTTGGCTTGGTGGAGAACAATAAATAAACATCAAACATATGTTTTGTTTCTTATAAAGGAATGTTATCGTGTTAATGCAAAGTTTTGATTTATGGATGTATAAAGGAGTACATGATGTGTTTACTTTGGTTATAATTTTTTTGGGGATTTGATTTTAGCCCAAAGCATGTGACTCTTAGTCTATTTGAAGCTATTAACTTCACAAGACATGCATTGGCAAGAAACTTGATTGATCTTTTACAGATATATGGCTTGAAGAATAAGATAATAATGTACATAAAGAATGAGGGTTCAAATTTGAACACATTGACAAGTGCACTAAAATGAAAATGAAAATCAAAAAATGTAAAATGAAAAAGCATTAATATTCACAAGTGAAATTAAATTGAAAAAAAAGTGGAAGGAATTGAAGAAAACCCAACTTTGCAAACTAATCTAGTAGGTTCCTAATAATAAATGAAGAAAATCTATAAACTAAAGAAGAAGAAAATAATCAAATTTTGGAATAATTGCATTTTCAAAGAAGAAAATGGCAATCACATAGTAGGAATGTTTTTATGTTGGTAATTTTATTGTATTAATGAAAATGCAAATGTTTCATTTGAAGCCCCTTAAATCATGTGTTGTATATTGTGTTATTCCAAACTTGTTCTTTCATAATATCTCATATCTCATAAACCCTATATCTCATATCTTTTCATGAATCTATGCACATGTTAAGAAATAAAGAAAATGCATCATTGGATTTGAAGAATATATTAGTAAAGAACAAGTTACAAAAGTTTCAGAACATTTGATATATGAACAAATTCATGCATTTAGGATGCACCAATTTAAAGAGGTAGAGCTCTTGTTTGAATGAAGCTATGGCAAAACTTTGAACACTCACCCCCAAAAAAAAAACACAAAAGAAAAAAAAAAAGAATAAAGCAAAACAATGCAACCTAGGCTTACAATATATATATATATATATATATATATATATATATATAATTTCATGCCTAAATTTCAATTTAGGTGAGATAAGAATGAATTTGATTCAACACTTCAATGGATGAATGGTCATGTAAATTTGATGTTTCAAAAAAGACCTTTCATGTTGGGCAAACACTTGCCCCATTAGCAACACCTAAACCCATTACTTTGGATGGGTTACCTTACATGAAGGTTAATATAATTGGGCCATTTTGGTTGGGGGAATTTTTTTTAAAATTTAAATAAATATATATTTTTTGGGCTTTTTCTATAAAAATAGTCAATTTTTTTTTTGGCAAAAATAGATACAATTGCCTACAATATACAAGGGTACTTAATATATTTTCTACTTTCATATATTGAATATTGCCAAGTTTGGCTAAATAGACTTATGGATGATTAATCAATCATCCCCTTAAGCAACATCACAAAATTATTGAAATTAAAAAACTACATCGTTCACAGATAGAAGTAGTCTCTCTATTGCAGGACATGGCAGGGCAGGGCAGGGCCATATTCCAACAAAATTGGCCAGATTAGGTGTTCTACTGTGCAACCCCGGTATATTCCAGCACAAACCGACGAATTCTGCCACCAAAGGCCAAGGAACTGGGGATTCCAGGTTTTGTTCGCACAAGAATCTGTTTTTCTGCAGAGCTCGGAGAAGCTCGTTGTTTGCATAGCCTTGTGTGATCCATTAACCTCGTTCACATGATCTGTTTTCTCTCTGCACAAAAAAAAGGTTAGAGTTCTGTTGCACAAGGAGGCAGACTGGAAGACCGGCGAAAATGGTGTTCAGATGCAGTACTAGGACGCCGTCTCTCGGAACAAGAAGACATAACACTGAGTGTTGTGAGCTTTGTTGATTCCTCGGCAACGCACGGGTATGATATAAGAAGAGGCTGCTTCAACTCTTGTGTCGCTGCTGCTCTGTTTCGGTGCGTATTTCATTCTAGAATTCCCTTGGTGAAGAGAGAGAGAGAGAGAGAGAGAGAGAGAGAGAGAGAGATGATCAATTCAATCGGTCCCTGAATCCTAAGATGAGTTCTTAGCGACGTCAGGAATCATCACTTCAGTCTTACGATATGTAATGACAGATTTTTGGTTACGTGCTGGATGTTTTTGTAATTTGCGAGGCTCTTTCTGTTGTCAAAAACCTAACCTAATGTGCATGGAAGCCTTGTTGATCTGGCGGTATAATACTAGATTCGGGTGAATTGCTTTTGATAGCGATGACGATGTTTTTTAGGTTGTGTTCTGAATGTGCTTGTGATTTTTGGATTTGCCGTTTGGAATAAAATTCTATTATCATGCAGAGAGAATCGGTGTTAGTACAGAAATGCCGGGTTTGGAAGAGACAAATCAGGATGCAATTGAGCAGGCGACAAGGGAAATACTTAGCAGCGGTGAGACTAGCGATGATGACTCTCAGTCACCACCAGTGTCTCCAAATGGGGGTCCTAAGCCAGTTATCAGAACATCTAGATCCAATGGGAAGTTGGATGCAGCCACAGCAGTCTTCCTAGATCCTACAGTCCCTGCTGTCAGGCGCTTGAACAGCTGCCCTGATGTTACTCTCTCACGGAAAACCTCTATGCAGTCAGCAGACTCATCACAGGGAAAAAATACAGAATTCAGGGAGATTCCAACGAGATCAGACAGTCTTGGGTTGGCTAATGGGTTTGCATCCTCCGGTGCTGTTAATGGGGAAGCTCTTGGCGCTCTGGCTTCAGTCTCCATCACCACAGCAGCTGGTGACCAGAGAAGGATTGGGAACAAGTGTCTAAATATCCAGTCTGAACTCAGGAAACGGGCAAGTAATGATGGAGTCTCTTTGCAGATGGGTAACAAGTTCCTTAATATACCATCTGACATCAGAAAACAGACAATTGATGCAGATACAGCTTTGCAGCAGACTGGCAACAGGTGCCTTGGTATACAGTCTGAGCTCAGAAAACAGATGACTGATGCAGACACCTTGCAGACTGGCACTGAGTGCCTTAATATACAATCTGGTCTTGGAAAAGGGACAATTGATGCAGACACTAATTTGCAGACTGGCAATGAGTGCCCTAATATACAATCTGACCTCCGAAAACAGACAACTGATGCAGACACTTTACACACTGGCAACAAGTGCCTTAGGACACTATCAGACCTCAGAAAGCGGACAACAAATGGAGTCTCATCTGATGAGTTTGGAATTGGCCGTAATTCGGAATCATGTCCTACGGGGTACAGCCGACAGTCAGCTGCTGAGCAGGTTTCTCAAGGGTGTGCAGCTCCTCAGCCTTTGAAGCCATCACATCTGCAAAAATGGAATCGGTGCTATGGTTTTCGGCAGGCAAATTGTTATTGTGCTTCTTTGATCTCTGTAAGTTTCTATCCATTGAAGATGTTGGACTAGTTTTTGGGTAGTTTTGTTCCATTTACGGAGAGATTGTGCAAAGTACAAGTTGCAATTTGTTTGTGTCTATTGAGTCTTTTAAGCCCCATGAGTACTTTCCTCAGGTGCATTTCTTCTTCACTAGCTACTAAGGGTTCTGGAGATGATATCTAGTGTCTGCTATGAGCAAGAATTATGTCAATTTAGACCACATCTGATGACAGTTTGCAACCAGTGTATAGATTATCATGTTTCAAACATTGCACAACTATTTGAAGCAGCTTGCACCTGCTTGTGAATGCCAAGCTCACATCTGAGTGTCAGCTTTCTATGAGGTTCCCCATGTCATATCATTGGATGCCATGTGTCTGTATCCCAATAACCATCTGTGGAGACAAAGACATCTTCTGGTCAATTGGTTCATCAGCCTTGAAAGTAGAATCTCCTCCTTATGTATTTCCAATATGGTGTCATTCACTTTGACTCTGTGTGATGTGTCCATGTGTAGATGATGGCAGTGTGCAGCTTTTTGTTACTTTATGCACATGGCATGCAGAGTCAGGTCCTATTCTTACAGGTTAGCTCAAAAGACTTTCCCCCAAAATTATATAGCACATTTCTGTATATTTTCTCCTTTCTTTGTTTGTCTGTTCCTACTCTAGGTGTTTATTTTGATCATTGGCGGAATTGACCATCCCTTTCTGTTTTTATTGCAAAGAATCAGTTAGGCCTGCATCAAACTTGAATGCATATACTTGGTTTGTGATATTTGCCTTTGTTGCTGAGGTACATAACATATTCACATAGTGGTGTATACTAAGAATATTTTGAAGCTGTGCTTCCAGGAAGAGCTGCAGAGATTGCAAGAGAATGCTGAGCTTTGTCCTGAAGTAGATCTGCAGCTTCGGACAGAAAGAGCAGACATTGGAGGAAATAACTTATTTGATTTGGCAACAAAACTCACAGAAAGACACATCCGCAGTTTTGCATTACTTTTGTCACTTCTGCTTCTGGCATCTCCCATCCTGTGCATAAAGTACATAGATGACATATATAGAATTAGCAGAAGTTCTAGGTCTAGCAGAAGTTGTGTTCAAAACCAAGATAGTGAAAACATTGATGAGGAAGTGCCCTTCAGCAAACGTCTTGCTTACCGTCTGGATGTTCTTTTCTCAAACCACTCATTTATTAAGCCTCTAGCACTTTTTATGGCAACAGTACTGCTCATTGCAGTTGGCGGGATGGCCCTTTTTGGTGTGAGTGGGGAGAACCTGGCTGATGCGTTGTGGCGAGCATGGACATATATAGCAGATTCTGGGAATCATGCTGATAGTACTGGAATTGGTCCAAGATTGGTTTCAGTATTCATCAGTTTTGGGGGCATGCTCATATTTGCTCTCATGCTTGGATTAGTGTCAGATGCTATTTCAGAGAAGGTGGATTCTTTACGGAAAGGGAAGAGTGAAGTTATTGAGCATGACCATACCCTTATCCTTGGCTGGAGTGATAAACTGGTAATTCCTTGGTCTCAACTGGCATTTTGTTTTAGTTTTTCTACATTTGTTTATGACCTTTCTGACCCCTTCTCTTGTTCCCAACACATTTGTTCTAATTTTGCTTTGTCAGAGAAAGATGATGACATTATGTCAACATGCTGTGGCATATTAACATTGATGTTGTTCATTAGAGAACTCACAGTTGACCGATTTCTGCAATTGTGTAGGGGTCACTCCTGAAGCAGCTGTCCATTGCCAATCAAAGTGTTGGTGGAGGTGTGGTTGTTGTATTGTCAGAGCGAGACAAGGAAGAGATGGAGATGGACATTGCTAAATTAGAATTTGATTTCAAGGGGACATCAGTTATCTGCAGGAGTGGCAGCCCTCTTATCTTGGCAGATCTCAAGAAGGTGCCTATCATGGACTGGAACCAATGAGAACAAGATAGAACCACTACAGCTAATGGAAATTCTTAGTCTAATGTTAACAACACCAACATTAAACTCCTGCAGATGCTAAGAATTTATTTCATCCAACAAATTCTAGGTTGATCTCAGTTTGTGAAAAGTGCTCCAGAGCAATTGTGATCACTTAAACTTGATTGTCAGTGCTTATCTTTTCTCTTTGTGTTGGGGGAAGTCAGGTGTCAGTATCCAAGGCTCGTTCCATCATTGTACTGGCAGAGGTCGAGAATGCTGATCAGGTAATTATGGACTGCAGCATGCTGATTTGGTGACTGAAGAGTAGGAATATTGAACAGAAGTTTGTAAACCGACCAACTCAGTTTCTGCTACTGAATCTGTTGTAAAGGCACCCTTTATCAACAAAATGTGCACTACATATGTGGCAGTTTACTAATATTTCAAAGTACACTTTCTGTACAGTGCCAGTCCAGTCTTTCTTGTCAGCAGATTCCATGATTCTCTGAGGCTTCCAGCTTTTGCTTGTGTTTGGCATCATTAGTGCAAAACTCTGTAAGGATGGGGTTTTTTTTTCCAAAGTAGTATATTGCAAGCTGATTCAGTTTTGGTCGTGGAGACATTTAGAACCCTTAGACATCAATATATCTGGTCACCAAGGTCCACAATATGCTTTCTGTCCAGGTGGGGACTGAAAGGGGGGAATGAAACCTTCACAGTAGAAACTTGGAGTTCACTCACATCTTAAACTGCATAATTCTTTCTATTTATTTAAAGTTATGATGATCTAAGAATTCCAATCTGTGAAGGCATATTGATGTGTCAGGCAGTCCAGGCTCTCCACAGGCATCAGATTCTAGACCTTCCACCTTTAATGCACAGAGAAAAATCCTCCAATGCCCTTTTGCAGAAGGTGGTGTAATCTGTTCTTGGCTGTGTTTTGGTGGTAACTTCTGTTTGTGTTTTGCAGAGTGATGCACGGGCACTTAGGGTTGTATTGAGCCTGACTGGAGTGAAAGAGGGCCTCCGAGGCCATGTTGTGGTGGAAATCAGTGACCTTGACAATGAGCCCCTAGTCAAACTAGTTGGTGGCGGCATTGTTGAAACAGTGGTGGCTCATGATGTCATTGGTCGCCTGATGATCCAGTGTGCTCGTCAACCAGGGCTTGCACAGGTTTATCCCTTCTCATTGTCTGATTGAGCGGGAGTTTAAATGTGCTGCAACAAACAACTGAGTTTGAGATGCCACAACCACAGGGTGATAATCTTGTGCTTTGCTTGGGTTGCAGATATGGGAGGATATCTTGGGATTTGAGAATGCAGAATTTTATTTGAAAAGGTGGCCACAGCTAGATGGAAAATCCTTTGGAGAATTGTTGATCAGCTTTCCAGATGCTATTCCCTGTGGAGTCAAAGTGGCAGCAAAAGATGGAAAGATTGTATTGAACCCAAGTGATGACTACATTATGTGTGAGGGAGATGAACTTCTTGTTGTTGCTGAGGATGATGACTCATATGCCCCAACACAACCTGCAGAGGTGCACTATTCTTGTACTGTGAGGATCTAAAATTGAAAGGAACTTGATACATTTGATTAGCTGTTTCTTCATCATTTCTCCTTCGAACCTCAGTTTGATGACAAAATTTGGTTCTCTCTGTTCTTTTTAGTTCTTGGCACCTTCATGTCATTACCACTTAAGACAGCCTGAGTACATGCTCCAGCCAATACGGTACTTGGGGTTCATTGCTGCAGTCAGATTACTGCATTGTAAGAAGATCAAAGTGACAATTTTGTTTTGAGAGCTAATTTCACCACACTGGGAACAGTGCCAATTGTGACTGTCTAAAGTTGCAAGTCTTGCCTCCATAACAGGTTCAGAGAGGAGTTTTACCTGAGTATAGACATTACCCAAAGATACCTGAGAAAATACTATTCTGTGGGTGGCGGAGGGATATTGATGACATGATTGTGGTATGTATTTTTCAATCATGTCCAGTTGACCTTGAGTATATGGGATATGTCAGCTTAAAGGAATATGAGTGGTGAAAATATTGTATGTTTTTAGTTTCTGCTTAGATTGGAAAGGCAGATCATTATCAGTTGGAAACATATATCTTACCTAACCCTAAATCTTTCGTGTTAATGCTCTATAACTTAAAACATAATAATTGTATCTGAGGATGAAATTGATTATGTACAGTCCTTAAGAGTGTCATGATGTTTTTTGTGCAGGTATTGGATGCTTTTTTGGCCCCAGGTTCTGAGTTGTGGATGTTTAGTGAGGTACCTATTACAGAGAGGGAGAAGAAGCTACTTGACGGTGATCTGCAATTTTATAAACTAAAGCACCTGACACTGGTTCACAAAGAAGGCAATGCTGTTATTCGACGCCACCTTGAAATGCTCCCTTTGGAAACCTTTGATTCGGTGTGAATTCGCTTCCATGTCATGAGTAGACTTAATAGCCATCTATTGAAGTTTGCAGGTCTTCTGTCTGATCAGTGAAGCCAATAGCATAGTGGGTAGGACTCATTACCACTTTTGTGATTGGTTTCAGGTTCAATTCATCACTAGGTCACAGTTGAGCAATGTTGACTACATGTCAGTTACCTACTCTGGACTATTGTTATCCTAAACCAAGTAATGTGTGGTCTTCCCAGATTTTGATTCTAGCGGATGAGGCATTGGAGGATTCAGTGGTGAAAGCTGATTCTCGCTCTCTTGCCACTCTTCTGTTAATTCGTGATATTCAGGTCAGATATTTTCAATCTAACAGCTGTGAGACACAATGGTTACTTATGTGAGAGGCAGGGTGGTCTTTTGTGAGGGACTCACAATTAAGTCTTTGTTCATCAATCCATGAACTGTATATCTGTTACCTTTGAACTATGTTCTCTTTTAATATTGGCCATTAACAGTATCCTGTGGTTGGGTTTCTCTAGTCAAAGCGTATGCCAGATAGGGAAGAAAGGGCAATTCAAGTACGGCAAACAGGATCAACTCAAAGCACTTGGATTCGAGAAATGCAGCAAGCTTCCTACCAGTCAATCATCATTAGTGAGATTTTAGACTCCCGAACTAAGAACTTGGTTTCTGTCTCCAAGATTGGCGATTATGTTCTATCAAATGAGCTTGTAAGCATGGCACTTGCCATGGTGGCAGAGGACAAGCAAATCAATCGGGTCCTAGAGGAGCTATTTGCTGAAGAGGTGAAAGCTCTGTCCCAACTGTTGCACCTTCTGACTTGAGTGCAGGTTGTTGCAGTATGTGGTCAATACCTTGCATGTTGCTGTTAAAGGTCCTTGAACCATAGTATTCTTCAGGGTAACTTGAGTTGTACGTATTGAGAAATTCTCATTACTTATGAAGAAATCATTTGAGTGTGGGTTGGCATTCTTTACAAATTTTCTTCATAAAAGGGTTGGAAGACATGTTTGCATTAGATGGCAAAAGAATGACCAGAAAAGTATGCTGTTGTTATGATAAGCTTTAAACAAAGGAACCCTGTTATCCCTGTAAACAGTGATGAGCCCATCCTTACAGATGTGCTACTACTGACTATTTGGAAGGTAAAGTATTTTTTTGTGTTTTCAGTGCCTCATGTTAACAGGTCAATAACAGACTATGCTATTTTTGGTGGGATGAGGGTGCAGGGCAATGAAATGTACATTCGGCCAGCAGAGTTGTACCTGTTCGATCGAGAGGAACTTTGTTTCTATGAAGTAATGGTTCGAGCACGTCAAAGGAATGAGGTTGTTATTGGCTATCGTTTAGCGACAATGGACCATGCCGTAATAAACCCACCCAATAAGAATGTTCGAATAGCATGGACCATATTTGATATCTTCATTGTCCTTTCAGAGGAAGAATAGATTTTCAAAAACAAGGTGAGTGTCTTACAAACTTGGCTAGTTTTAACACAACAGTTTGTTCAAGTAAAGGATATTCTTGAGGATTTGTATGTAGATCGGAGTGCATCCATAATGAGAAATGCAGATCAACTCACTGGAGAAGGTTCATCTTCATGTCATAAGGCTGCTCTCACTGTGCAACAGAATGGTGAAAGAGAAGGGTGAGCACTGAATCTTCAAAGTGTTGCATTCCTTGATTCCAGGGGCATTCGTTCCCTCAAGAAGGTGCGAAAGTCTTTTTTGAAACAGGTCCTGGATCTGAGGAAAAGGAACAATTATCACTGGTGCTCTAATCACAATCTCTACAAGATTTTTTCAAAGTCCATAAGAAATAAATGAACAGAGCCCAGCTAGTTTAGAACATCTTTCAGTTGCCTTTTGTAATGTCCTTAACTAAGTGAACCCCTGAAGGGCAGTGTGTCGTGTCAGCATGAGGCGGCGGCAGCAGGGCATCCACAACAATTTAGGATCAGCCCATATATCTTTCTAGATGTCTCAAACTAGCATGCTGAAGTTGCACTATCAAATCCTTCAAATCTTGTGAAGTGCTGCTGAGTTTCTTTAAATAGTACCCAATTTTGTTCAATTCTCAGTTACACGCCAATTGGGGATAAAAACAGATTTGAGGGTCAAACTAGGGCCCAAAGACAAGCTAATTTTATTGGACAATCGGAATTTAGAACCTTCAGATAGGTAGCAGGCCTGGTGCCTTTGAGTCCCAAGTGGTCAAATCACAAATTGCAGCAACCATCGAAGCAGCAATTTGCTTTCACAGAGTAGTTCTGAAAGCTGCTTTACTTCTTTGAAGATGCCCCTTCAAGTCCAAGCCCAAGCACTTGCAGAGGTGTGAACTATGGTAAGAGTTTTGAGTAGCAATATATTCATGCGCAAGTTCTAACCATTTGAACAAACTCATTTTAGGGGGATAAGGTGACCTAAGTTTTTTTTGCAAAATTGAAGTATTCATTGAAGGTCCCACCAGTGTGAGTCCTTCCCAACTCCTCTCAGTGATTATTTCCCTACTAATCAACGGCACTAGGGAAGAATTGGAAGACATGTTATGTGGAGTTCTTCAAACAAATCATTTCTCTCTGCATGGATGCATAATGGGTTGACAGTGTTGACATCAGTAAGTACTATGTACAGTCATTTTATTCCTGTCGGTGGATAATCAAGATGCTCATAGGACATCTTTTTCATTAGTCTTTCTGAAGATGCAGGACTTGGAAGCTCTTTGATGTAAAACTTTGTCTCTTGCACCTTCTGGACCCTGGTGCTTTCCATTAACATGCACTTTTCATTGACTTCATGCACTATTCCTTTGTTCTTTCACAACAGACTTAACTGTTCTTTGCCGGAAAACTTTCTCACTTTGCACCTTCTGGTACTTTCCATTAACATGCACTTTTCATTGACTTCATGCACTATTCCTTTGTTCTTTCACAACAGACTTAACTGTTCTTTGCCGGAAAACTTTCTCACTTTGCACCTGGTACTTTCCATTAAAATGCACTTTTCATTGACTTCATGAACTATTCCTTTGTTCTTTCATGACACACAATGGTTTGTAGGTTAGTCATGTTTGAAACTGTAAAATCCACAGAAAGAATTTTTTGAACTGGAATATGTGACAGTTCTCACTGGAAGGGAGACCTACCACTTTCAACTCCAACCACTCCAGATATGCAATTCATATTTGCAAGACTTACATTTGATAACCTTGCTGCACCTTCAACTTGGGAATTTCATGCTAATGGAATGTAACTGAACCTTCCAATTTTTAAGGTGCAATTACTCAATGACTTAGCTGAACCACCAGTAGTTGCACCTTCAACTTTGGAAGGTCCAGTGGCATTCTATCAGCGTGAAATTCCCAAGTTGAAGGTGCAGCAAAGGTTGTGTTATATAAAAACTTGCAAATTTGAATGGTGTATATAGAGCATCTGGAGTTAAACGCAGCAAGTCTCCCTCTAACTGACACCTGTTGTGTGCTTCAAATCCTGATGTGCTCTGAGCTCCCATAACCTAAACTGCAGAGGTTCTCGGGCTTCTGATTTGCCCTTCTCTAGTTGCTCATGATGCATAACCTCCTCTCCCTCTTCTTTTTGCTTGCATACTTCATCCGGACAGGCTATGAATTTTCATCAATTGAGAGGAAGGTTACTATGTTTTTTAATCCATTTACAAGCTGGTTATGAGACTAGTCTGTAGATGACAATGCTCAAGCATCACAAACCTGCAAACCATTTTGCATTATAAAACAACAATGCACAAAATCAATGGAAAGTGAAAAGACAAAGGCCTTCCAAGCAAAATTGCCCACCCCCAAACCAAATTGCCTAACAGCAACAGGAGTTCGTTGCATCAGTAATTAATACTCATATCAGTTGATGACCAAGTTAGTATTCAGACTCCCAAAGCTTTTATGACAGTAATTGCCAAGCACAGCTAATAACTACAAATCCAACCCAGTGTGGATTTTTTAATTAGAGTTTGTGAGTTAAATTCGGCTGAGATACCCAATGTTTTTAGTATAGTTCTTTTGGCCATAGAGCTTCACATCATCAGTCTTTGCAGGGTACCAAGTCACTGATGAAACAACAAATTTGTGTAAATAGTCCATAAATTAATCACCTATCCTTTCCAGTAAAGGTGATCAATGACAAATGCCATGTGAACCCAACTTGGAATCCAAGAATTCTGAAACTCAACAATCCTCCTGCCATTCTTCCTTTGTAGCTGGTGCCCCAGGGCACATCTTGGCTACAGATCAAACACATTTGCAAAATGCCCACCTATCTCACCTGTTCACTACAGTGGAGCTCCTTCCTACAAAATTTGGATTTCTTATTCTTTGGTTTGCTGGCTTTTACATTTCATGTGATATATGACTATGTGACATATAATAATCCACATGAGTTCCTTATGACATATTAAGGAAATGGACATCCAGCATAACCTGCACATCACCACCACAAGCTGTGAAGTTTGCTCAAAGACAAACTAAGGGATTCTCCTTAGATTCTCATATTGTGCTTGGAGAAATTTCCTAAGTCCGTTTGGAAGCCACCTTCCACACATCAACTGGTAGAATTGTTTCAGTGTATGTGTAAGGTGCCTTGCCCTGAATAAAATTTCTGCCTGGACAAAGGATGGCATGTAAGGTCCTCCTCTCCTTCTCAAACAAAGTCACAGCTGTTCAAAATTCTACCAGGTCTTAATTTATGCTGGGTAAGGACCTCAGATGGGCAGTTCTACAAACGTGGGTCCGGCACTCTGCTCCCGCTGGGCCCTTATTCCCAGAATGGCCCCATTCTTGGTCCTTACCCAACACCATGATAGCCTTCACCCAGTAATTTGCAAATGGGTGAAGCCCATGTCAGAGCAACTTATGCAAGCTTTGAAGCAACATATGTTAAGGTTCATGAAAACCTTCACCTCATGATTTAACACAGATGGGTAAAGCCCCCTTTGAAGCAACTTATGTTTAGGTTCATGATACCTTTGCCTCATGATTTACCAAATGGGTACCTAAAAAAGCCCCCCTTGAAGCAACTGGCCAGGGTGAACAAGCACCCACACCAGCAACTCTACCTTCTTGAGTGAGGAGTCTTATTGGCCAAACAAAACCCAAGAAATGTTAGATATGACATTTGCCTGGTGATTAACAATAGGGGGGGTGTAGAAAATCCCAGTTTGAAAAAAACAGATTCTTACTTGGATCGGTGATGGTGATAAGGCCCGTGTTACCGAAGTAGCAGTTCCAGTAGTTACGCCCATTCAGCTGGTAGTAGGAGTTGAAGGCGTAGGAGGCGTGAGACGTGAGAGTGTCGGGTTCATAGCACGGGTTCCCCACTTGGATCGGAATGCAATCCGCGCCACCTTCCCCGCAGGCGTAATTCAGTGCGTTCGTCACGTCCGGCAAGGAAGCTCCCGGCTTCGCCACACACCAAGTCTTCCCGACTGGCTGGGTCTGGTAAGGAGCCGCGGGAGAAGGAGGAGGAGATGACCCATAAGCGCCGGGAGAATTCGGGGCCGCTGGTGATGGTGTCGGAGAGACGGCAGCTGGTGGTGGTGGGTACAATACCACCGGTGGTGGAGGATAGAAGTACTCGGGAGTTGCAGGCGGAGCTGTGACAGGAGGCGGAGGTGATGGAAAGACTGTAGCTGCTGGCGGTGGGTAGATCGGCAGCGAGGGAGCCGGAGGTGGGTAGAAATACACGGGAGATGGTGGAAAAGAGCTCACTATCGGGGGAGGTGGAGAGGTCGTCGAGGTTGAAGACGCTGGAGAAGGACCAGTAGCAGCTTGTGTAGTTTGAACGAGACCCAGATTATATACAACAGTCTCATTAGGATTGAAGAGACCAAAGTTACGTTCCGAGATCGGTCCCGGTTTCAGATCCTCGTTGAAGAGAGCGAAGAGGAAGGCATCAGTGGATGCGCCAGGTCTCAAGGGAGTGCCCGCATGGGACGTGATGTGTTTGATAAGATTGCCGTTGTAAAGCTGCGCATTCGTCATCCCGCAACCGATTTCATTAGGATCGCCAACAGACGGCCAGCCAGTCTCAGAGATGACGATGGGTACGTTGTTATAGCCCAAGCGCTCCATGGCTGAGAAGACGGCATCCAGTTGTGCATCCAGCAGGTTGGTGTAATGGAGTCCGGTGTTGATATCGGTTATCCCAGCATTGGGTTGCTGGAAGATGGCATAGTTGAGAGGAATGCTGCTAGGATTTGCACTGTAGGCGAAGTAAGGATAAGCGTTCACCATGAAGGGAGAGTTTGTCTGAGAGAGGAAGGCGAGCACCGCTTGCATCGTCATGCTCACGTTGTTGTTGAATGTACCCAGCGATGGAGGGTAGGAGTTCCCAATGAGGTTGAGATTGTGAGGAGTAGAGACTTTCAATTCTCCGTCCAGCTGCAGATTGACAAGAGCTTTGTGGAGGTTGATCATTGCGGGGACAAGAAAAGCTTCGAGCTCCGGAGAGACTGTCAGTACTTCGTTGCCGACAACGACGTGACTGAACTTCGTTGCAGGCATGTAAGCCGCGACGTTGGTCTGAACCCACGATTGCGCGCTCGTCAAACTCCCTGCCAGAATTGAGATCTCGTTGTTGGTAACTCCCACCGCCACTGTTATGCCCGTGTTGGCGAAGGCCTGCAATGTGGCCCGGTCTGCGTTGTACAGCTTCACATTCCTCAGCGGCGTGGTCAACAGCAATTGCGCCACTTGCACCGCCGCTGGTAGATTGTTGGCCAGCATTCCGTAGTTCACTCCGACAATGCCTGCTGCCACTGCAATAAGAATTCATGCACACCGCCACAGTTGCGGCGCCTCATATACTTCAGAAACAAACAAAAAACAAAATAAATCCTAGATCGACAGCAACAAGAACTATATACAATATACTCTCAAGTTCTCAGTATTCCAGCTCGCTACTCCTAGCAGCTTCTTGAACTGCATCTGCAGGCCCATCATCAAATTCAAGACATCATCTCAACAAAGATCAGACTACAATCAGGATCATGGGTTCTTGAGAGACTCAGAAATAATCAGTCATTACCTGTGACAGAAACTGCGGAAATGAAGCCTAGGAAGAGAATCCCGAGCTGGGTTCGGCGCAGAATATTGTGAGGCATTGCAGCAGCAAGCAATCTAGCTAAGCTACGTCAGAGATTAGGGCCTTCTTGATCTGCCTGACTCAGAGCTAATTTCCCGCGGAGTACTTCCCCTCCTGCGGCTGCTCCCAATCCCACAAAAAAAAACGCAAGCCAAAAATGACATGAGCAGCTTATACCTCCAGATCAACTTCTTGACTCAAAACCTTCCCAGGCGCTTCAAGAACATAAACTGTGCTCCAATTAGCTGCAGCTGCTGCACAGCCACTGTGCTCAGCTGGAAGAAACAAGCTGTATGTCTAATAACTCAAGCTTCAATGCTCGTCGATCTCAATATAACATAACTCTCCCTCACAAGCTTTTGAGCACAAGCTTTTGCCTTCTTGCAACTCAAAAGAGAGCATACATACAAAACTGCAAAACATGTGTGTGTGTGTGTGTGTGTGTGTTGTTTTCTAAAAATTTTGTGAGGCAAATTTTGGCAACCTGGCGAGAAAAAGAAATGGAAAGGTGCTAAAAGTACAAAGCAGTGATTTTATTTTATTTTTGTGCCGAATTTTCGCCATTTTGCAATAATTTTTTTTTATAAATAAAGAATATTCTGTGAAAATTTCCCTTTTAAAAAATCGCCAAAAAAACGGAATTTTTTAATTTTAAAAATCGCCAGAAATCACCACAATTGCTTGCAATATGAAAGGTTTGCTTAAGATTTCATACTTTTATTTGTTGAATATCGCCAAATTTGGCTAAATATACTTATGGACTATCACCACTTGAGCAACATCACAAAATTGGAAAACAAAACACTGATATACAAAGGGCTTTTTTTTAATTAAAAAAATGGATTCAAGTCGCCACATTATAAAAGGGCGGGGAGGGGGGGGGGAGGGGACTCTAAATTTGCCATATTTAGAGAATAGATTCCAACTAGTAGCCAAATTATAGGAGGTTTTGTACTCCTCCCCCCCCACCCACCTTCCTTTCTGACCTCTAGTCAAATTTGGCTAAGTCCTCTCATGTATGATCGGCAACCCCACTCACATCACAAATTTGAAAGCAAAATCACTGGTGCCTGGGAAATGATAAAAGTCCTGCATATTAATAAACAACTGATAAATTAAAAATTGCAGCCACCACGAGAATATATTAAATAATGAATGCTTCTTTCAGATTTTTGGCAAGGCAGGCACATACTTTTTTATAATAAAAAAATTGGCAATTCTGAAAAGAATATTTTTGGCAATTCATTAGTACCTACTCAGGCTAGCTACCGCGGTAGCAAAAGGAGGCCAAGGGGAGTGCATTTGTGGTTTGTTGAACTTTGATTTGAAGAAATCATCATCCTTTGCTTATTGCACAACCATTTCAGATTGCATTTGTGGTTTGTCATTGTGTGTCTTGGCAACATGGTGTGGTAGAGTATGTGGACGTTTGTTATATGAGAGTCTGTTGTGTCAAAACCAATCGCAAACAACATCATGACCATTAGTTTTTTGGTAATGTAGTTTTGCTCTTTTGTGAAACAATGTTTTAAGAAAAACTTGGGAAAATGTATTTTTTGCAATGTTAGAATTTCTCACTAGGAGTCTACTGTGCAAGGAATGAAGAGAAGATTTTTAAAGTTTGATCGCTAGAGGAATTGCAAGTATTGTGTTTGAGGTCTCAAGGAGTGTACCTTGCAAGGAATGAAGAGACTTGTACATGAATTGCAAAGGATTGTCTTCAGGTCTGAAGGAGTCTATCTACCATGCAAGGAATGAAGAGAACCCTTTTAAGTTTTGTGACTTGAGGAATTGAAAGGATTGTCTTCAGGTCTCAAGGCCTGATTTTTTATTTTCAAAAAAGTGTAAGACAAAAAGGGGAATGAAAATTTAACAGTCAACAAAAAATTAGCTGAACATAACCCTTCTAATAATCATGGTTTAATCAACATATACAAGAATTATCCAGGAACTCTAAACACTTCCCCATGGTAAGCGCAAAAGGACAAAGTTACACAAAATGGAGAGTATGAGTAAGAAAGCACCTCATCATCCCTGGGGCTTGTTACAATTTGAAGGGAGCTAGCCAAACTATTAATGTATTGGGTGACTCGAGTACCTGCCCATTAATGCTGGGTAAGGCCCGCATCAAGCTGATTAAGGCAAGACAGACATGGCAACCAACATAAGAGGCAATTGCAAGCTTGTTCTGTCAGGTCAAGACCTGAAGTAGACAATTCCAACAGGCCACAAAACAAATGTGGGGATTATTTTTTTTTATTGTCATCCTCTATGCAAATCAACGATGATTGACGATTCGAGAAGATTGTGGAATGTAATCTAGCAATTCATCAATGAATATTGCATAATCCATCCAGTGGAAGGCTAATTAAGAGTGGTATACGCAACAAAACATTGCAGGCCACTAACATTACTCTCTTTTGAAATATAGATGAAAGGGTTGCAAAAACATTGACCAAAGCCATTTTAAGGATCCTTCTTGGTGTGGTTGACTGACTATGTGGTGAAGACTGATGTTTGGATGAAAGTTGTCCATTCTGCAAAAACAATAGATATCATGGTGCAATTGCAACAAACTTTCAGCACCAATCATAAGTACCAATCAGCCAAAATGGTAGTGAGCAAATTAGCCCAATTTGCTCTAATGTTCAACCGTTAATTAATGAAATCTGCAAGCAGGTATTTCAAAAAGTGAAATGCCTGTGGATGTGAATGTTTCACATTTTGAAATGCTCATGTTTAGTTTTTTGCACCGTTTTACCATGATACTTTGTTGTTACTTGGCTGGTGCCCATCGGATATCACAATATTACATATAGTAAAGGACGTCGTGAAGCATAATTTCATCCATCTTTCCCATCATTCATCCGATCATCCATCCATCCCATCATGGTCTCTTTACTCCGATGAGGCGGAGAAAGAGTGGAATATAGATGCAGCGCAGTGGAGAATAATATATATTAGTGTTGTAAATTTTTATTTTATTTATTTTATTTATTTTGAGGTTTTTGGACTTAGGTACACTCATCCTGTCTCTTTCTCAACAACTGAAAGAGTTGGGTTGGTTGGGCTTTTTCTCTTTTTTTTGAAATTTTATTTAGAATATTGAAAATTTTCAATGCTTTTTACATTGCCATAATTTTTTTTTATAGTTCAATGGATGCCAGAACAAGCAACCGTTAAACACACTTTTATTAGATTTTGGCAATTTCAAGGCTTGCATTTGCCATAATAAT
>Ga0116227_10005841_pt1 | contig 25450 bp, 18 predicted proteins | sample S1TSphgellanicum_FD_89693 | JGI IMG/M metagenome (GOLD analysis project Ga0116227, IMG submission 89693) | Host-associated microbial communities from peat moss isolated from Minnesota, USA - S1T2_Fb - Sphagnum magellanicum MG | ecosystem: Host-associated > Plants > Peat moss > Unclassified... | reverse complement strand
TTAAAACATTGAATTGTAGCATGCTACTAAAATATAATATGATTCCTAATTCTAGGTGAAGATCTAGTTAAAATATTAATTTTGAAGGAAAGTAAAAACAAGTAAAATATATTTGAAATCAAATATCTACATTATTATTTTAATGTTTGGCATGTGGAACAATTATCTCCAAATTTGAAAGAGGAGCAAATAATAAATTTCATTTTTGAACCTTAAAGTTTGTAAATGAAATAAATAGGAGACACGTTTTTAGTTGAATAACATATGTTTGATGTTTTAAAAATGTGTTGGTGAAAATGTGATATGGGCAACTAAGATTAACCTTTGACTAATTTGAAGGTTGTAAAAAACCTAAACAAAATCCAATGTTAATGTAGAGTAAAAATTTAATAAAGTTGAATAAGTTTATCAGAATGGAAGATGGAGTGTTTGGAATTTGGACCTCATGAAGATTATGGTAGGAAGTGAGTTGTAATGTGTAGCATTGGAAATTATAATGGGACAGTTGGATAGCACCATAGTCATCTAATAGGCCTATAACCACATGAAATACGTGTGGAAGCAATCCATAAATACCAACTTTCATATGGACATTTTAAGTATGATGTATTTGTAATGGAACAATATTTCTATTAGGTGTATTTAAAACTAACGTAATTACTTCAATGAAATGCCTTTGATATGTGTGACAATAATGTAATTTGGAATGTGATATGCATATTATAGCTATATATATATATAGCTATGGACTTATTTACATGTTGAAGTTATGAAAGTTTTTCCTAAATATTTTGCACCTACGTATATACATTTTTTTATCAATAAAGATATTGAATGAAATGTGAAAATAACTAGGTGTGGGGAACATATTTTCAAATTTCAAATTTGAAATAATATTGTTGTGGTTTTAATCTGTTAGGAAATTGTAATGAGTAAAATCATTTGGAGTAAAATTTCCAATTATTTTGAAATTGTTTCAATTTGTGACTCTAGAAAACATGATGTATGTGAGGCCACGTGCAAAAGTTTTTTTAATGTCAATGATAACTTTTGTGGCAATTGTTGCACCTTGCAATTTGTGGCCCATCATATGTTAATACTATTGGAAATGATGTTTTATGATAATATCCATCATGTATATATTTGTGTTAGAAAGAACATTTTTTGATAATTTTTTATGAAGTTATTTATTAATTAAACTTCTATAGCTATAACATTGTTTTAAGGATCATAAATGATGGATATGATAGTTGTAGTTGCACCATTTATAGCTCCTTTTGATATGTTAACATTCCTAGTAAACATGATTAATGCACCTATAACAATTTCGTTTATGTGGTTAAAAGACTTGTCATTTAACCATGGTTCAATGTGTTTAATATTTGTAGCATTTGTGTTTTATTTTTAGTTGGTATATTTCTATGGTTGAAAATTGTTTGTGTAACAAAATGTTATTGTATTCTTCAACATTTGTTTTATGTGTACAAAAAACTGTTGTAGTTGCATCTATTGTAGAATGTATATTTTGTTTATTTACAAAACATTGTGATAAAATTTCTTGAATTTCTTTAGTTATTGGTTTCCTTTCTCGTATGATAATATCCATCATGTGTATCAACAATTTTGACTTTACTTATGGGAATTTTACAACATTTGAGCACAACAAAAAAATAGTAAAACAACTTTCCTTGTAAAAACTATGTTTTGTACAATGAATTCTCTACTATTTTGTTCTATATGTTAGCATTCCACAATTCCTAGACCTTTTGTGTGAAACAATTAGATCACTAGTTGTTTCAAACATTGAAATTTGTGACCATTTGAAGCTTTTTGTAAAAAAATTCAGGTCTGAACAATATTAGGAAATATATTTTTAAAGTTTTGTCATGAACATTGTTTGGTTTGCCTCTAACTATCAATTGTGTTTGCAACAATTTGTGGTTACTTTGGGAACCCAAGAAATGAAATCCTAGGTAGTCAAAATCACTAGAGATGTCTATGATCTTAGGACTAGTAGAAATCTTGTATTTTACATTTAAAAATTACTTGTATTTTACAAATTAGTTTTTATAGTACATGTTGCCATTGGAAAAGAAAAAAAAATTGCACAATGAAAGCCATTCCAACAATCTTGGTAGTTCAGTATGAATTCAACTTATAGTGTAAATAGTGGCTTGTAATAAACTAAAAATATGTGGTTTTCATATAGGAGTTCAAGTCTATACCACAACTGTTTGTGTCCATATGAACAACACTAATAATTGTTAATTATCAATTTTTTATTGTTAGTTCAAGAATGATGTAGAGTCATAAGGTCATCACACCTCTAAAACCACGTTTGAGAAATTTAAGATATTGTAACATATTAATTTCCACTAGGCACATGTGTTGAAGATGTTGTTGATAGATCATTTCAATAATTCTCCTTTAGAAGATCAATGAATTTTCTAGTGATGGAGTTCACAAGCTCATTGTCATATACTAATAGATAAAACACATATTAGAACATGCACCTCAAGTTCAAATTATGAATTGATAGTACTATATGAATATATAATCACTATGTTATATTATATCTACATTCTACTATCCACATGTTGCATGCAAAAACCATTGAAGGATGACTATTTTGAACAAAATGTCAATTGCATAGGCATATAGGGAAGCAAATATGACTACCTTGCACTAATAATACAATGGTATATTCATTTCATCCCTTTGAAGCTACAGTCCATAAAAGAACATGATTTGACCTAAGAGTTTTAGACAAGAAAAATTGGTATGTAATAAGGCATGCAATTTGATGTGCTCTAGGCCAATGGTGAATAAATTACCTCACCAGAGTGATAGCCCCTTTAAATGTCTTCAAGAAAAAAAATCATGCCCTTTCTCACAAGAAACACCTACATTATACCTATTTCCATAGATCCTACATGTGTTCAAACCAAAGCTTGTGAGAAATTGACAAACATTGTGATGATCCATACAATTATCATTGTATTTAACAAGGTGGTGTTTGGAACATACATTTCAATAAGTAAAGAAAATTCAACAATTTTATTGCCAAGAGATTTTGAGCAACTTCCATCAATTCTTGGTCATTATTTGATCCATCTTCAATAGACACATTTACATATGTTAATATTTTCAAATCCTTCCTTGTACCTCATAGTCCTTGTACTTCAACGAAATAATGTAAGTTTATTTCTTTCAAATCTTTAGACTTTACATGTAACAAAAAACAAGTTCTAGTGTAAACAATTATTAAGAAACTCTAACAAATGAATATAAAAGTTGGTAAATGAAACCTTAAAAATTACCACAAATTTTTGATACCTTTGCCATACATGTGGTTCTCTCCATAACAATTGAGTTTTCAAACGTAATTGAAATTGTGGCAACACTAAACATGTACAAAAATGCATTTTTAGACTTTGTAAACTTTCAACAAAATTCTTTTGTAAGAAATAAACTAACCAAATTGCATCCTTGTGGATGGAAGATATTTCATGCAAGCAACCCCATGTACATTAAATTTGTTGCAAGCCAGATGTGCAAGAGAAAGAAAGTGCCATTTACAAAATATATAGCAATTCCAAAGCAAGTTTAAATTTGAGAAACAAATTTGGAGTGAAGTAAAAACAAAAAACATCTTGCATTGATTTTGATTGTAGATGTCTAGGGCCCAAGAAATCAAAAGTGATGGTTCTTGAGAGCCAATTAAAAATTGGGGATTTTTTTTTGAATTAATTAGAATGAAGCCAACATTCTTGTGATTTTGGGGTGGGTGGTACCACCCAAATGGTAGTGGGGAACCCATTTTGAGAATATGGAAAAATTTTAAAACATTTTTGGACATTATAAAAGTTTATTTTGCCTAATGTCCCTTTAATGACAAGCAACAATTATCTGAAATAAATCATGAAATTCAAAGAGGACTTAAGTTCACCTTGCATATGTCTAAAATATAACACAATGCAAATAAGTTGCCATTTTAATTCAACCATAAAAATAATACCAAGAAACACCCCACATGGATCATACTTTAAATAACAAATGGAAAAATTGTCCTACATTGAACTTGCACCAATTTGAGAATGTTGATCCCATAATGGGTAGTTAACAATCAAAGGGGCTAAGAAATTTCAAGAACTCACACCTCTTGACCTACTTCTCAGTTGGCATTGTTAGTAAAGGCCAATAACACTTATGCAAAAGTTAAGATCTTGGCATGGTACAAACATTGTGGAAACAACCTTTCACGAAATACAAATCCCTCTTGATTTCATGGAATTGTAGCTTAATTGCAAGCATATGATATCACATGACCGAAGGGCAAGCTCTTGCAAAAACTTTCTTACCCATCATTCAAAAACTTCCATGCAACTGATGCAAGTGTATTTGTAGCCAAATGAAACTTCTTAATGGCTACCACTAGTGGCTTGTAATATCAAAGCCCAATGCGGTGAACACTAGCCTTTCTCCCAATAACACCTTCTCTTTCTTTGCCTCATAGACATTTTGAATATCTACACAACTCATCATATAAACCCAAAGTTATAGTATACCCTAGTAATAGAAAATGCAAACCACATATTCAAACCTTATGCTTGGCCATGGCTCTCTAGAATCCTTGATTAGCCATTGGTTATTGTAGAAGTTCATTGATGCTCCAGTTTGTAGTACGAGACAATCCATCATGTTAAAAAAATCCATTAGGACAATGCATGTTTATCTTTATTGATTTTATTCCCTATTTGTGGTTTGATAGGATGAAAATGCAACAAAAGCCACAAATGCCACAAGTAGAGATATATTAGTGGTTGCTTCATATTGCGGCTTCACCATCTTTCCTACATTAATGGCTTTAACTATACGTGCTATTTTTGTTATGGTAATAACAACTATTCTTGCCACCATTTCATTACTATTATTGTTGCTCTCAAATCCCTCTTCCCAAACCTTAAAATGCACTTATTCTTAAAAATTCGCCAATGATGAAAACGTAGTATATTAGAGAGGTCCATACATACATGTCTTTATGTTTGAGAAGGTAGGAGGGATGAAAAAAATGATGATAAATATAGATCTTCATTGACCTTATTTAATAATATTTGATAGGTTTGTGAAAGTTTTTGGAGGACCAATGGAATTGCTAGAAAAACAACATTTTTTTCAATGTTCAATATAATTGGGTTGTGTGTAGGCTTGAAGATTTATTTATTTTAGACCAAAGGGATTATTGATTTTGGTGGTTTTATTTTTAAAAGAATTATCTTGAATAAAATAATAGTTAAAATGTGTAATTGGCATTTATAAACAGGGTTCTAGTAGAATATTTGTGCACTTTATTTTAAAGATTTCATTTGAGATCTCAAATAAGGACATGGTTACGTTTTCAAACCAATGGGGTTATTAAATTTAGTAGTTTGATTTAATTTTTTTTTTCAATGAAGTAATAATTAAATGTGTAATTGTTATTTATAGACAGGGTTTTAGAAAAAAATTCTTCTTTTCTAAAACCCCCACCAATTCATGTCTCAAGACCTCATTTAAGATTTCAAATGATAATAAGGCGATGTGGCCTCATGAGTGGCTAATATTTTTGGAAGGTGTTGAAGGCCTGTTTTTTTTACGAGACACAAAAGGTCCATGGACCTTCTGTTGGTGGGAGGAGAAGGCCTATTTGACAATTGTTGTTTTTTTTGGTGAAGTGGTAATATTTGAGGCAATAATTCATTGGATCATGAATTGAATTTTTAAAATAATCTTTGCAAGTATTTTTTTTGTGCTAATTCCAAGTCAATTAATGTTATTAAATGATACTGACTATAGTCTCTATTGATTTCATTAGAGAAGGAACATCAATATCAAAATTTGTTGTAACCAAAATAAAATGTTTTTTTTTTTTTGGATATATGTCAACAAAATATTATAGGTCTATTTCTTTCAAATATTTGGACTATACCTAGAGAAACAAAAAAATGCAAAATATTAAGAAACTCTAGCAAATGAATACAAAAGCTGGTAGATGAAACCCCAAAAATTACCAATTTTTTTTAATATCTATGCCATACTTCTTGTGGTTTTCTCCATAATGATTGAGTTTTCAAGCGTGGTTGAAATTATGGCAACACTAAGCATGTACAAAAATGCATTGTCAAACTTAATAGACTTTCAACAAAATTCTTTTGTAAGAAATAAATCAACCAAATTGCATCCTTGTGGATGGAAGATGCTTCATGTGTGTAACCCCATGCAAACTAAATTCCTTGCAAGTCAAATGTGCGAGAGAAAGAAAACACCATTTACAAAATTTGCAACAATTCCAATGCAAGTTTGAAGTTGAAAAACAAGGTCCATGGGGCAAAGTAGAAACAAAAAACATCTTGCATTGATTTTGACTATAGACGTGTAAGGTCTAGGAAATCAAAGGTGACAACTCTTGAGAGCCAATAGAAAAATTGGAAATTTCTTTTTGAAATTTGTCCTTTCATTAATTGAAATGAAACCAATATTTTTATGATTTTGGGGTGGGTGGTTTTTAGTGGTACCACCCAAGTATGCTTTCGCCCATATGGTAATGGGGAACCCATTTTAAGAATATGGCAAAAATTCTAAACATTTTAAAACATTGTAAAAACTAATTTTTGCCTAATGTCCTTTTAATGATGAACAACAATGGTTCTTGAGAGGCTACAATAATTTGAAATAACTCATGAAATTCAAAGAAGACTTAAGCTCACCTTGTATGTGTCTAGAATATAACACAATAATCAATCACCATTTTAGTTTGACCTTATGTGTAATACCAAGAAACCACATGGATCATAGTTGAAATAACAAAGAGAAAATTGTCCTACATTGAACTTGCAACAATTTGAAAATGTTGATCCCACAATGGGTAGTCAACAATTAGAAGGTCCAAAAAATCTTAGGTATTCACACCTCCTGACCTATTTTTCAATTAGCATTGCAAGCAAAAGCCAACAACACATATGCAAGAAGTTAAGATTTCAACATAGTATGAAAATTGTGGAAACAACCTTTCAGCAAAATACAACTCCCTCTTGATTTTTTAAAGCTTTAGTTTAATTGCAAGCATGTGATATCAAGTGATTAGAGGCCAAGCTTTTGTAGAAGCTTGCTTACCCATCATTCACAAAATTCCATTTGACTTGTGCAAGTGTATTTGTAGCCATTTGAAACTTTTTAATGGCTACCACCAATGGCTTGTAAGAATGTTGAACATTTATATCAAAGTCCAATGTGGTGAGCACTAGCCTTTCTCCCAATAAAACCTTCTCCTTTTTTACTTCATAAACATTTTGAACATCTACACACATCATAGTCATCATCAATACCCAAAGTTACAATAGTCGTTAGTACTAGAAAAATGCAAACCACATATTCAAACCTTATGCTTGTTCATGGCTCTCCAAAATCCTTAATTAGCCATTGGCCATTGTAGAAATTCATTGATGCTCTAGCCTCTGGTGTGAGACAATGTACACCAGTTCAAAAAATTCGTCAAGACAATACAAGCTTAATTTTATTGATTTTACTCCTTATTTATGGTTGGATGGAATGATATTGCAACAAAAGCCACAAATGCCATAAGTAGAAATAGATTAATGGTCGCTTCATAGTGTAGTTTCACCATCTTTCTTACATCAACAATTCTAATTGTAAGTGCTATGTTTGTTGTAGTAACAACTCTTCTTGCCACCATCTCATGTTGCTTTCAAATCCCCCTTCCCTAACCTAAAACACACTTATCCCTAAAAACTTGCTAGCCATGGAAAGTATAGCATATTCCAAAGGTTTATAAATATCTTCATTAACCTAGTCTAATAAGGTTTGACAAATTTGTGAGAATTTGGTTTGAGTTTGTGGACGAGTTCTAATCAAGTTTTCTTCATTTTTCAAATTTTTTTTTTTTATTCATGCACATTTGCATTACTAATATTGTTAAAAAAACATTGGGTGAATTTTGCACTACAACTAAAAAACAATTTACGCTTTTTTTTAATAAGGTAAATTGTCAAAGTTTGGAGAACAAAAAAAGGAATATTAATAAATAATAATAATCTACTTAAAGAAACACGGCCATAACACTATTCTACTATCACCTTTCCTACAATGGGATATTTTATCATGCATGATTATCAATCCCTTGCAATGTGCCTCCCACTGATGGAGGGCCCTTAGGGCCCTAGTGGTTCGATCGTTGAAAAGCTCGAGGTCTTGAAGATGAGTTGTTAATAACCTTTTCATTTCACAATGAGTTCATACATGCTCACAACAAGGATGCCAACTTCAATATTGTAATTACCTAACAATGTACAAGTGATTTGAAAATAAAACCGTCTTATCCAACATTGTTTTAATATTCTGCTAACTCTACTTGTGAACTTTGATTGTCTGTGTTCAATACTAGTCTTTAAACTCAGGCTATGGCCTAGATTCAAATCTAATTGTGGGTTGGCTTCACTTCCTTTGCTTGTTCTTTTACAATTTCAATTGGGTTTTGTCTCTAAGATGGGAGGAAGCTATCTTTGGGCTTTATCTTAATTGCCCATTTTCAAAATGAAGTTTACTAGGTGTCAACAAACATTTAGTAATTTTGAAGTAATAGGCTTGCCTGGCTGTAACTCATAACATAATAGGCAATGGCCAAGACCATTCAATGACATTATAGTCTGAGGTAGCAGATTCAACAATTTGAAAAAGAATTCATGTTCAACAGAGATTTTACAAGTGTATGATCATGCCCAGAACTATGTCATTTCAAAGAATTCATGTTCAACAGAGATTTTACAAGTGTATGATCATGCCCAGAACTATGTCATATAATATGGGCAAGAAATCGACATAATCTGCCACATCACACCTTGATGTTCTCATTTTGTGCTTGTCCTCTAAAAAACTTCTCTTGCATAGATTGCAAATTCAATTCCATACATCATCAGCCCATGAAATTCACTCAAATCTATTTTTGCAGTTTGTGCAGTGCAGCGTTATGGGATTTGATAATTATGTTGTTTTTTTCTGGTTTGCATTCAAGCTTCTGAGCACCCATGAAGGGAGAGGACTTTACTATTGAGTCAATCTCTCCTGCAAGATCATTCTTCAAAGAGTTGTGCAAACAAACAAAACAAACAATGAACATAAAATAGATTTGTTTACCTCAGCTCCATTGGTTTCAAGTGGTGCTTTAGCAACAGGGTCTTCAAACTTCCATTGGAGGCAGATGCTTATTCTGCTGCAACTGTTGGTCTCAAGAAATATAGTTCCAAAACTTCATCTGCCTTCCTTCTGCTTCTTCTTCTTCTTCGCTGCAACTCCAGATCAAGCACCCACAAGACTACTCTCAGAGCAGTGTAGCTCTATGATAAACTCTCTAACCCATTGTGTGTGTGCTCTTCCGAGATGAGTAAAAGAAATTTTCTTCCTAACATTCTTCCTGGGTTATGAGCAGCAGGAATATCACAAACGTTAGATCCGACTCCGCCTGCACCATCGCTGCTGCTGCTGCTACGTTTCTTCAACTGGCCAGTGATGACCCAAAACCCTAAACCCTAAACCGAAACCAAGTCTGTTCAACCCTGTTTGTGCAGCCTGACTATAAGTAGTAACGAGCATGCAATATTTCTGGAAGGTGCTAAAGGCCTTCTCCTCAGCAATTGGGTGTGCGTTGGTGGGGTTGTAGGAAAATCTTCCGAGAGAGAGAGAGAGAGAGAGAGAGAGAGAGAGAGAGAGAGAGATAGAGGAAGAGAGAAGAATCTCATGAGAGTCTCTTTGCAAGAATTGGGTGTGCTTGATTCTCAGGAAATCTGTTGAGCAAGAGGAGGAGAAAGTGGGGGTGGTGGTGTTTTGGGGTTTTGGTGTGTCTTGGACTGATTCCGAGAGAGAGACAGAGAGCCAGAGAGGATCATGGCTGCAGCCGGGACATTCTTATCTAGGTTTTTTCTCAATTCACAATCCTGGCAAGCTCCTCGAGTTTGGCAGCAGGTTGGGGTTTTTTTTGGTGCAACTAACTCTTCCCATGATCTCATTTTGTGGCTTTCGTTGCTTTTGTTTTGTGTTTTCAGGAATTTTGTTTATGAGCATTCGTTTCTTTCTGAAGCTTTTTGCAGTGATTTAGAATTCCATGGATGTAAATTAAGAGGAGGGTTTTTGGGGTTACGCTGCACAGGTGACTCAGAAGACACCAGCAGCTGCTTTGGCATCCTCTTTGCTGTATGGCATTACAGGTGGAAATACAGCAAGAGCTCTCAGGTGTGTTGTGTCCCAATCCTCTGAAACTCCTTGGGAAAGGATTTAACAAAGTGAAAGAAGTAATAACCCAAAAAATCTCTTCTGCAGCAGGGGAGAAGAATTGCAGATGCAAAATCTCAAATTTCTTCTTTCTCTTCCGAGTCCCAAAAATTCTTCTAGTCTTTTGTGAATTCATTTGTGTTCTAAAGTTCTGACCTTTTGTGAGCATCTTGATTAGACCCCAAAAAACGTGAGAGATATATAGATATGGATGTGTGAATCACCAAACAAATTTTTTCATGTTGGCTGCAGTGGGAAGGCAGCAGCTGGAAGTGATGTGATTGGCATTGACTTGGGTACCACAAACTCTTGTGTGGCTACTATGGAGGGCAAGGTGAGAGAGAATCTGCAGCAATATACAGTTAGGTAGTACCTGTTGGAGATTGGAAGAAACCTTTTTTTTAATCCATCAATGGGGTTCTCTTTGTGGATTTGGAATGGTTTTGGTGGATCCATTTTTTTTTGGTGACTTTTTGATCAAATGTTTTGCAGACCCCAAGAGTGATTGAAAATGCCGAGGGGTCTAGAACTACGCCTTCTGTTGTGGCATTCACGCCCAAGGGCGAGATACTGGTTGGTACACCAGCAAAGCGTCAGGCTGTCATCAACCCAGAGAATACCATCTTTGGTACAAAGCGTTTGATTGGTCGCAAATTTGATGACCCAATAACAAAGAAGGAAATGCAGATGGTGCCATTTAAGATAGTGCCAGGACCCAATGGGGATGCATGGGTGGAGGCCCTTGGCAAGCAATATTCACCGAGCCAGATTGCCTCCTTCATTTTGCAGAAGATGAAGGAGACTGCTGGATCGTATCTAGGCCGTGATGTGAAGAAAGCTGTTATCACTGTGCCTGCTTACTTCAACGATGCACAACGCCAAGCTACAAAAGATGCTGGACGCATTGCTGGGCTGGAAGTGCTGCGAATCATCAATGAGCCGACAGCAGCTTCCCTCGCATATGGAATGGATCAGAAGGAGGGTCTTGTGGCTGTCTTTGACTTGGGGGGAGGAACCTTTGATATCTCTATTCTTGAGATCTCGGGTGGTGTTTTTGAGGTAAACCTTTTTTCTTCTGAGAATTGCCAGAAATTTTGTATCCTGTAGAGACTATATATTATGCTGAGCGAATTTCTGAGTGAATATATTCTTCTGTAGATTCTTCTTCTTCTCTTGGATGTAGTTTGTTCTAACATGTGGGGCAGAAGAGAGCAGGTGAAGGCGACAAATGGAGACACATTCTTGGGTGGTGAGGACTTTGACAATGTGCTGCTGCAGTATCTTGTGGATCTGTACAAACGGGAACAAGGTATTGATCTTTCAAAAGACAGACTGGCACTTCAGCGCTTGCGAGAAGCTGCAGAAAGGGCCAAAGTAGAGCTCTCTTCTACCACTCAAACAGACATCAATCTGCCCTTTATCACTGCCGATGCTTCTGGTGCCAAGCACCTGAATGTGACTATCACACGTGCCAAGTGAGTTTTTTTCCCTGCTTTCTTGTTGTCAATTTGAATGTGTCTATTTGAAGCCTGTTGGTTCCAGTTGTAACTTCTGTAGACTACTTATTGATGTGTTGTTGAAAATGGGTTCAGGTTTGAGCAGTTGACTGCTCACCTCATTGAGCGCACAAAGCAGCCTTGCTTTGACTGTCTCAAGGATGCGGGTGTCTCAACCAAAGATATTGATGAAGTTCTATTGGTGGGAGGAATGACTCGCATGCCCAAGGTGCAGGAGACGGTGAAGGAAATCTTTAACAAGGAACCCAGCAAGGCAGTTAATCCTGATGAGTGTGTTGCCATGGGTGCTGCGATCCAGGGTGGTGTGCTGCGTGGAGATGTCAAGGATATCCTCCTCCTGGATGTTACACCCTTGTCTTTGGGCATTGAGACATTGGGAGGGGTTTTCACTCGTTTGATCACTCGCAACACAACGATTCCTACCAAGAAGAGCCAAGTGTTCTCAACTGCTGCTGATGGCCAAACCCAGGTCAGAAAAGTAGGGGGTTTTTGTTATGCAAAGTTTGAATACCAAGACTTGAAGTGCTCCTGATTATTGCAAGGTTCAAGTCCATCTAAGTTTTGATGTCAAGCCTGCTGACTGAGGAACTTTGTTCCATACTGTTGTGTTTGGATTTTTGGGCGGCAGGTGGGAGTGAAGGTATTGCAAGGAGAGCGAGAGATGGCAGCTGACAACAAAATGCTCGGTCAGTTTGACCTTGTGGGTATACCCCCGGCTCCACGTGGTGTACCTCAAATTGAGGTTACATTTGACATTGATGCAAATGGCATTGTGAATGTATCAGCTCGGGATAAGGCGACAGGGAAAGAACAAGTGATCACCATCCAGTCTTCAGGGGGCTTGTCAGAGAATGACATCCAGCAAATGGTGAAAGATGCGGAACAATATGCACAGAGAGACCAAGAGAGGAAGCAGCTTATTGATGCAAGGAATGAGGCAGATTCCATGGTGTATTCAGTCGAAAAGAGCCTCAATGAGCACAAGGATAAGTTATCCCAGGATGTCATTGACAATGTAAATGCAGCTTTGTCAGATTTGCGGAATGCAAGTGCATCGGACAATGTGAATGAGATTAGGCAGAAGACATCAGCCACTCAGACAGCGTCTATGAAGATAGGAGAGCAATTGATGCAACGATCACAGTCAGGAGGTGGGTCCAGTGGCACCACGGGGTCAAGTGGACCAAGTGGACCCGGTTCATCTGGTCCAGGTGGAGTCACTGATGCTGATTATGAGGAGGTGAAGAAGTAAAGCAAAGTGGATGGGTGTTTGAGACATAAAAGCTCTCATCTTGCACCCAAAAAACCAAACGCATCTGAGTTGCAGCTTTTTGTGGGTTTATCGAATGGGTTTTTGGCCATCTATGCACACACATAGTCTAAGTCAATAAGACTTTCAAGCAAATCACTCTCTGTGATGTTTTTGTACAGTGGATTTCAGTGAGTTATGTGTGTTGACATGTTTTTTGTCTTCCACAGCGGATTACAGCACATTACCTGTAAGGTTTTTAGTCTTCCACTGGATGCAATCCATGAAGCTAGAAATTTTCGTGTCGTTTTTGGCATGTAGATTTTGTATAATATGAGAATTTCTTTACCAATATACAAGAAATTATAAGATAACACCACTGCAGCACTTATTGTCAGCCACTGCACACACCATTGGCTGTGTTGATCACCACTTGGCAACTGTGTGCTGCCTTCAAAGTTCACTCCTACTGCTTTCAAGTGCTGGGGTTAGCTGAAGCCAAGCTCTCTCTTGATATGTATTTCTATATATATATAGCCTGCTGCCTACAAGAGATATTGCAGGGCAGAAGTTTATCAGTGGACAGGATTTTCAAGTGATGAATAAGTTTGTATCGAAGGTGGCCTCATTTTCACTGTCACCTTTACATTGCATTGAGAGTTTGCAGTTTTACTTACGCTGTCTGGCAAAGCTTTTATCTTCATGCAGGAGATTGCACTCCACACAGCCAGCAGCTGGCTTCCACAAAAAAGTGCTCGGGAGCCGTGAAGTTTGTGCTGTGCATGATGACATAAATGCAAATCAGATTTATTACTACATGAAGATTGCAGTATAATTATGCTGCTTGCTGTTGATTTGCCTGTCAACTCCTTTATGCAGATTGACAAATTCTCAGCTACAGATAGGAAGGAGCTCAAGGCCAGGGGTTTGTTCTGGTGTATTGGTTGGAGAGGGAGGTACTAGAGGCCAAAAGTTTGGAGGCCCAGGAGCATCTCATGGAGGGTATGTGTGTACTGCCATATAGTTTAAGTTGAATCAAATCGAAATTGGGTAGAATGATTGAGTATACAAAATGTGCAAACAACATATGTGGAGCTTTTCCTCAACTGTGTGAAGTTGTTTGATTTGTAAAGGCTGATTGTTTCTGGTTCATTTGATATAGCAGATTGTTTGGAAGTATGTGGGTGTGCAATTAATGCAGATTATACTTTTGAGTTGGTATGTAGATTATATGCATTGCAGGTCACACTTGGGGAGGTCAAGCATGAGCTGGGCAGTTGGGTACTGAAAGATATTAGGAGATGGGGAAGGGAGTGGTCGGTCTAGCCACCACTGACATGTGGGGAGGAGAAGCTGCTGATGAGAAAGGGATGAAGCTTGATGAATCCTAGATCTTCACTAAGAACTGAGAAAATTGCAACAAGGACGACTTGATCAAATCCAGCTAAGTACCACTGCAAAGTGCTGGGGTTTTCATAATAACACAGAAATCTTATGAATTTGGGACAACTATTTGAATGGATTTTCTTGGGAAACAAACTGATGATCACATATACTCTTTTCATGAATACAAATTCAAATGACTTACCATCTAACTGATCTACATGTCATGGTAAGTAGATCGCCCAAGCTCCAGCTACACCAAACACCTTGTCATTCACAAATGATCCAAAGGCATAGTCATCAGTGGCAGGATCCCATAAACATTTGCTTGCAAATTGAAAGCCTTGGTCCCTTTGATCCCCTATCACTGATTGCACCACAATTTTGTATCTTTCCAACCCCATCTCTATCCACCAAAAACACGACGATCATAGTTCAACAAAATGTGACTACAAAGGGTTGTCAAAACATAAGGTCATTGTACACATTGAAATACTAGGTTCATGATGCGTTTTTTTCATAATATTTTTTGTTTGATGCAACTTAATAGACATATGAAGACAACCGTTTATTAACTATGTGTATCATGCATACATTTGGATGCAAAGACATGACAATCTCTTCATTGTATTTGAGAAACAAAAAAAGGTTTTCTTTGCAATTAGGGTTGTGACATAATTGAATTGTAATATGGTTTTGCTTGTGAGGGTTTTGTATACAAATATACATGTCTTCTAGTTGTAACTATCCATGCTTAAATATGACTTTGTTTTGATGTTTCCATTTGCTTGATTTGCATTGAATTAAATTAGTGTGTGGTTTGAAAGTTATCATTTGAATGTAGAATTCGTGTAACATATGTGGGTTTTTTGCATGACATCTTTAATAAAGATTTGAATTTGATTATAGAAAATAAGTACCAAGGATAAATATTCATGAATTTGGTTACAATTAAATGGTTTGTGTGACCTAATTTTCTTCCACCACACACATACCTCTTACTTGAAGTTTTATAGTATCAGTAATTTCCCGAATCCATTGAGGTGCTTGTTCAGAGTCATAATTAACACCTCCAAGTTTTTCTTTCAACACGTTTTGGATGATTTCTTTGACTTTCCCAGGTTGAAATCGTGTTGTCGGGGCATATGGCAAATCAGAATGCACAACCACCTACAATATCCATTGCAATATCGATGACCATCGACAAGTTTATTCATGGTTAAGATCATAACATGCTCATATTGATAAAAAACTGTTATATATTTTTTGAAAAATTGCATTAATGGGTACTTGTTGAAAAACAAATTGAAATAATTAACAATTTATCAAATTGGGAAAATATAAAATTTTTAGTTAACTACCTATAATGGTATTCACAATTTTGATGGGATCAACATACTGTGGTGCTTAGGCTATTGAACAAATCTGGAATGTCAATTAACTCCTCTTTCATTTCATGAAGTGTCTCCAATTTTGTAGACTCCGACAATGCCATGAAATTAACATTCGAATTGAGCCATCGATACAATAATGTGTGGTAAATTATAATGTTGTAGTGATGGTGGGTTTATATGAATAGGTGAAATTTTGTTGAGAAATTTGTTAACATGTTGAAATCAAAAACAACTTTTAAAGAAATATGATGCAAATGTTCAAGTGCAAACTCTAGATATCATGGATCTCATCAAACACCATTGGTATCAATGGGAGAATATAGTATTGAATCCTTGGACATTTAGGTTGTCACACTTTATAGAATTGCTTCTCAATTCTATTGGAACATGGATTGACTCACACAAATAAATTGTTAATAGTATATATGCAAGTATAAGACACGATTCAATTGGAAAGAACAAAAATTCAAACTTCAACAAAAACAAAGTGAAAATGGAGATGATCACATAGTGCATGTGATGGTCATCTTCTCATGCATGAAAATGTTCTTTGAGTTTCAAAAATAGGAAATGAAACTACAAGAAATTCTCCCTAAGGATAACTCCCAACTAGAAAACCAAACCAAAACTTGTTCACATTAAAATAAGTTTAGGAAATTGTAATCTTATGGAGAAAAATTCCTAACAATTCATGCATAAAATGAACCTTATTCATTGTCAAATGTAGGCTGGCTTTAATGTAGGTTTGAATGACAATGTTTTAAAATCCGTAAGGAAGTCAATTCCATTTTATTTTGAACAAGCATAGTTAATTTTTTGAAATAAAATAAAATAATTAATAAACATAAATATAAATAGGGTGCCTATAACCCATTTAAAAAATATATTCAATATATATTTAAAATATATTCCAAAATATGCCATTATCTCATAACAAACTTAAAAATATCTTTTTTTCTCAGGTGTTTAAAAAAAATATACAACTAGTGACCTCCTTGGGTTAAAATCATTGATCATGGACACTAATGTATTGACATAGAATAATACTGAAACATATTAACTAATAACTTATGACATTTGTTAAATGCATCATGGGCATATTCATTTTCTCTATATAAATAATTTCTTCAAATGGTGAACATAAAAAAGTCCATCTTGAATATTTGTCATATACCAACTTGGTAAATGTAGCTTGTACCTTACCATATCCCATGCACCAAAAAAAAAATAAAAAATACTAGTAGAACATTTCTTTGGTTCCAAATGTGACACATTTGATTTATTTCAAAAATTCATAATTTTTAGACAAATTATTTTACCTACAATTGACCAACCATATTACCATGTTGGCAAATGGTGACCAATCATCATGTTTCACTAATTGTGGTTGGCACCTAGGATTTAAAATGACATTTGTTATAAGACCATAGGGTTTCAACACCCATTCATATGTTCATTGTACCAAATTTGTTAGAATAATTAATAATCAATTTAATTGATAAGTACAAATCTCATTCATGCACCTTGGGAAGTAACTTTGATTCCATTCCCAACAATAAATGCAAAAATACAATAAAAATGGAAGGTGTGCTAAAAATGTAAAAATTAGACTAGACCTAATCACTCCAACATGCAAACAAATCCAAACAATATAGTAGCATTAAATCAAAATCAAAATAACTTTTACCAAACTATGTTGTGATTTTAAAATTATTTGTAAGGATCACAACAATGAATTGGTAACGAAGGCATCAATTCATAGCTAATGAGAATGAGTTTGATTCTTCAAGAAAGATCATAAAGAGCAAGGTTAGAAGAGAAAAAGAAGAAGAGAGGTCTAATGATGAAAATGAAAAATTGTTTTGAAGGAAGTCATTTTGCTAGAGATAAGAAAAAAATAAGGGAATAAGTTTGTGAGAAAATGACCCACTACATGCGTAACCATTTTTGAATAACACAATTGTAAATTTTCAACTTGATTTAGGATTCGATATTTCTCATATCAACATTTGAGGATGAAAAATAATATTTTAGCACTTATAACCATTTTTAAGGTCTTGAGTAAGTTGAATAAGAATGATCAAAATTAGTCTAAATGTTTTTTAAAAACATTCATATTAATTCAAATTGAATAATTACTACATTTTACATGGCTTGGGATCATCATTTGGATTGATGTAAAAATGAATTGTAAAATTCACAATTTGCATTTTCCCTTTTATAATCCTTGGAGGCTTGAATAAATATAAATTAATTTATAAAAATAAAAATAAAAATATATTGTAAAATTCAAAAATATAATTATAGAATCAATGTTGTGCAATGGTTGCACACCACCTCACTTTCCATTGTTAACTCCTTATTACAATGCTTTTGGAAAAGGAGTTGGATGTGGGCCATTTCATCATGGACTTACCTAAGGGTCAAGTGATGATGTAAAAAATGGTTGAAGGAAGTCATATTCTTGAAAATAAGTTGCAATTGCTTGAAGTTATGAAGTTCATAATAAACATCAACAACTTTATCAAAATTTATTGGGTTGTGGCCACCAAGCCTTCTTTGTTGCTTCCACAAACAAATGGATGTTGGTACATTAATTGAATGAAAAAAAGTGGTGGGGTTACATGTGACATTTAGCTAGTGTGACTTGTTGAGGAACTCTATTTCTGACTAAAAACAAAGGAAACAGAAAATTAAGTTTTTATGTTGAATTTTGAATGATAGAAGTTGAATTAGTGTATTAGAATTTTGTGCAAATCAAAAGTCTAGATCCAAGTGAGTTTTGGGATTAGGGAGTTGAATGTATGACTACATTCTAGCATTTAGATGATGCATATAACATATCATGAAACATTTTAGGTTTAGGGTTTAGAGATTTTAGTTGACACTAAGATTTGACCTTAATGGCTTTTAAAAAAGTGAAAAGGGATCACCTAAAGAAACCCATCCTTCTTCTCAATATTTAGTCAAATGGAAGTTGCAAATGTAAGTTGATGTTGAAAAATGATGAATCAATTTGTCCCCCTTATGTATGTGGGATAGTAATTGAACCGATGCAACAGGAAAAAATAATTAAAAGGAAAATGTGAGAGCACACCACATTCTAATTTGCCTCACATCAATTACAATAAATATTTCTTTAGATTTAGAATTGCAAACTGAATTTAGATGCAACTTTTGCAATTTTCAACATCTTGAACCAAAAGTTGCACAATTCAAAACTTCAATTCAAGCACTCCAACACATCATATTTCATCTCAAGAAATTCAAGAAGAAAAATGATTGTGAAAAAGGAAAATTGTTGTGGAAAAAGCATATGCATTTTTAACAAAAGAATGTTGGGCAGGTAGATAGTGTGCACTTTTGCTTTTCCCAAGAAAGAAAAGAAAAGGAAAAAGTTCCTTGAACCCAATGATTAATTCATCACAAAAACACACAAACAATTGCAAGTGACACAAATTGTTTGTGATTGAAAATTGGGTGGCAACAAATTTTTGTCACAGAAAAGAAAAATCATGTGCATACTGAACAACTGTAGCTCCATGAATTTGTGAAGCAAGCAACATGACTCAGTTGTTGAGTGTTTATGTTGTTTTGTTGCCGAGATGATAATGATTGAGGAGGGAGGAATCAGAGCTCTTGAAGCTGATCACGAAGAGCCGAGCAGTCAGTTAGTTGGAAGAATTCAAGCTTTAAAATTGTCAAAAAACTCATGTCCAAAATTGAGCTTTGACGAGCTCTCATCTGATTGATCAATTGTCTAGAGTTTGACAAGAATCAGGATATGATTGTGAAAGATGCAAGAGGAGGAAGCGGAAGAAGATTACTAAGAAGTTGTGCGGGCCGGTGTTTCAATCTTCATGCATAGACTGATCAAGCTGCTGCGATTGGGTACTGCACCAGGATGATCCAAAAAAGGCCATGATCAACGTCCATCTGAGCTCACATCATCAATTCCTTCTTCTTCATAACCTGGAGCTGCTGCCTGTTGTTGATGCCTAGACGTAGCTGGATCATCATCCTCATCCTCATATTCACCCTGAGGAGAAGCAGTAGCCGGAGAAGGAGATGGAGAAGTAGGTAGGGGAGTCGTATAATGGATCTGCAACTGATGCTGATTCGTGATTCCAGTATTATTACGATCCTTGTCGCTCATGATCAGCACCTGCAGCTGATTGTGCATCCCTTCCACCAACGGTTTCCAAAACCGATGTCTTGCATTGTTGAACCATTTCTCTAACTGAAGTACAGCAGCAAACCCCCCAAAAACACTTCAGACTTCAGTGCTCAGCAACTCTAAGCTTGCTTCTTCTTCTTCTTTGCAAAAACTGAATAAAATTGTTTCTACTTTTGACACTGTAATTACAACTACACCTTTAAAATTCCCAGACTTGCAGCAGCTCTGAATGACATTCATGCAGACTGATCAATATCACAATCCCTAATTCCAGCTGAGCTGCAACTACAGCATATCAATCAATTATTTCCAAGTCTTTGTACAATTTTCTAGTGCCAGAAAAACTTGGTCACATGTATCATAAGATCATGGCATCTCTAATAGTTGATCAATCACACATAACTTGATCTAAAAATATATATATATGTGTGTGTGTGTGAACTTGATCAATGCAGTTGCTCAAGCTGCTTACCTTCTTCTTCGAGAGTCCTGTTTGGAAACACAGATCTTCTTTCTCAGCATCATTTGGGTACCTGCAAAACTTGATGATTAGCAACAGCATTACAAGTACCCAATCATGCTTATAATGCTTCCACCTCTGATCTGATAATGTAGTGCACGTAGTACTATACGATTGCTGAATCATAATATTTACTGCTGCCAAGTTATACATGCAACAGCAGGGATGAGTGAACTACTATAATGAGCAAGAGCTCTAAGCTAGACTTGGGAGATAGTATATGAAATGGTTTGATTTTGCTCACGGTTTGTGGAAGTGTTCAGCCATCCAGTTCTGTAAGACAGTAACAGCTGGTGGAGCAGGACTCTTGTAAGATCTGAGACTAGGCTCCACATATGGAGGAACTGGAATAATGGCACCGTCACTGGAAATAGTGATCTTGCCCTGCAAGAATTGCAGTAACTCCTCCTTACTAAACCTGCAGCTATAAGCAGTGCAACAATCATCAAATCTTGATCAATATTCAAATTCTAAGTACAAAAACTGATCTCGCTACATGTGCAAGCTGCATGTGCAGTTACAGCACCTGATCTGCAAGCTGATTCTGCTGCTGCCAGAAAAACAAATCTTCAATCCACACATGTATGAGACATGCACGTGATCCACTCAAGGATCTAGAAAATCAGAAGTTAATTAGCTGGTGAGCCTGCTGCAGCTGATCATCGTGAATCCAATTAGTGATTGAAGCATTTGACAGGGAAGGACTTCCTCAGATGATGAGGAGCACACCAATCTGATGAAGATGTCATTTTGTAATGAATTACCTGAAGCAACTGATCCTACCATCTTCTGCAATGTCCTGATCAGCAGGAGTTGCTGCTGCTGCTGCATCTTGTTCATGAGAACTAGTTGGAGTAGCAGCTGGCCTCTGGGTGATTTCAAAGTGCAACTGCCCAGATTCCACCTGTTGATCATGGCACACCAATGAATGCAACACTCAAACAAACCCAGCTGATCAAAGAGTTTGATCATGAGAGGAATCAAGATCAGATCTGCAACAACTCTATACAATTACTGTAAAGAGGAATTGAGATCGGCAGGCAACTCTAGAACCAACATATAAGCTTGTTCAGCTTGAGATATTCCTGCAACACGAGAATTGGTGAAGAAGCTGCTGCAGGGAGATCTGAACAGCTGCTATACTTCAGTAATACAGTTATATAAGAATTCATGAATATGATCTACACCAACCTTGGAACTCATCTGCAGTGGACTGTCTTTCTTCCATACGCCACGACTAAAATGACCTGTGACAATATTCATGTTTCCTGGAGATGTCAGTACTGCTGATGCAGCAGAACTACCAGGAGCAGCTGCTTCTAGCAGATGATGATCAGATGTTGCTTCTGCTGCAGCTGGTTGAATTGCACCCATGAAGCTCATGGCATCATGATCAGCTGCAGCTTGTCGAATTGTATTCATGAAGCTCATGGCGTCATGATCACAATTGTAAAACTCATGTGCATTTGGATCATCAGAGTACTGCGAGGCTTCACATGAGGTAGAGATGTCATCTGTTTCTGAGTCCATGCAGAGCAAATCCATGAACTTGATCGGTTCCTGCTCAAGATTTGTACTGCTCTGATCATTGTATAATGAAATGTCGGCAGGAGGAGCTATACATGAGCGCCAGACTGCAAGATCCTTTGTTGCTGTTGTTGTTGCAGCAGCGCCAGCAAGTTCTTCTGCAGTCATCATGGTATTGCAATAGCTCATGGGGTTGTAATTGGAGCTATAATTGGCAGCAGATGGATTCCAGGACTCTGGGAATGCAGAAAGCTGCTCATGGGAGGTTGAAGCCCTGGTTGCTGCAGAAGCTGTGCAGTTGGTTGCCTTTGGCACCCACCACTGCTCCTGTAGTGTAACTGGCAGCTGATCTTGCTGCTGCTGCTGCCATGGAATATCATTCCAAGACCTCTTGGCAGCAGATGGGATGATCCCTGGGTAAGCAGCAGGGAACTGTAGGGAGCTGGAAGGTAACGAAGCTGCTCCTGGCGATGGGGTGGTGCAGCTGGTGGCCGACTTCTGCAGCCACTCGTCAATTGTCAGTGGCTCTTGGCAACCTGCAGGTCGCTTATACTGCAACTCTGAGTTCCAGCCATGATTGCACGGAACTTGATCCTCTGGTATTGTATGGAGCTTTGTTGGTGTTGTTGCTGCTGCTCCAGCGGCTTGTTCCACACGCCTCCAGCTTGGTCGAAAATTTATGGAGCTATCGCCAGGAGGGCCGGCAAACGTCGTGGTGTTCGCTGGAGCTGGATAATAATGAGAGAACAGTTGGGAGCTGGTTGCAGGCCGCGCTGTAGCTGGGATGGTGGCCTTGATGCTGAACTGTGGGTCTTGCCATGGTCGTTTCAACTTAGAACTGGAGCGATGGTCGACAAGAACAGGATCATCCAGAGCATTCCGTTTTCGAGGAAGTGCTGCAGCAGCTGCTGGTGCACTAGGAAAAGTCTGGCTCCACTGCAGGCTGTTTTGAGTACCATGATGATCGAGCTGCACGGCAGGACGATCATTTGAGTACCCGATTGCAAGCTGTAGTTGGAGATCTTGATGAGCTGCAGCAGCTCTCGCAGAAGCAGCTTGCTCATGCAACTGATCTGTTGTTGAAGCTGTAAGAATCTGATGACGATCACCATGATCCATAGTTAAGAAAGAGTCATAGGGCAGTTGCAGCAGTGCTCCTGCATGACCTGATGCATGCTGCATGCTCTTCATCACGGAGCCGTGGCTTAGATGATCAGCAGTCTGGAGAACCTCTCCCCTTTTGCCAGCAGAAGGGTACTCAGATTGTGCAAATCTTTCTCCTGGCAGCATGCTGGACATGTCAGGTTGAATCCCTAGTCTTGTGTGCAAGCTCATTTGGAGAGCTGCCTCATCAGTTGGTGATTCTAGGGTGGAATTGTGTTGTTGTCCTGTAGAGTTAACCTGCGGCCATCTGGGAACGGGTGCACAAATCCTTGATGATATCTGTTGAGCATTTGAAGATGAAACGGCAGGATTGAAGCTGGCCGGCCTCCTCCATGAGGCTACAGTTGGAGCTGCTGCTGCTTGCGGCGGCCGCATAGAACTATTGAACTCGTTGAGCGATTGGAAATGCTGTGTAAATAACCTCTTAGCTTCTTCTGGGCTCCACATTGTTTTGTACCTATCTTCTTCAGAGTGCACCGGGAGAGACTCGAAAGGCGGCAAAACAACTACATCTCTCGTGGTGAAAGCAGCTGAGTCTATACAGTGATTTGCAGCACTGTAGTCGTAATTGTGGAACGCCGCAGCAGCAGAAGAACCACCAGATGGATAATTGTTGTTTCTAACGACCTGCAACGTCTGTGGGAGAGATGCAAGGTCGACCTGCTCATGAATCCTTGGCTGCAACTGGTTTTGTTCAGTATTGACATAAGATTCCCGCCAGCTGATCATCTCTTCAGGAATCGCCTGAAAACTAGGCGGGAACTGCTGCTTCATGCTGTCGGGAGCTCCGGTTTCCTTGTCCATCCTCCTCCTCCTCCTCCTCCTCCTCCTCCAACAACGTCACGCTGCAAAATCACATTCCTGTATAGATCATGATCCTGATTTACAACAGATCTAATTTTCTACCAGTCAACAAACAGTTTTGTTTTCTGCAGAAACTGAGAAAACTCAGACTACACATCGCATATACATATAACTACTCTCTCTACATGAGAATGCTCATGAGAATACCCGCAGCAGTTAGTTAGTTATACAGAGAGGTGAATGCAACAAATACCCAAAGCTCGTAGATGATCAGCTCTTCTTTCTTTGAGCAGCTCGAATTTCTGGCGTATATATTACTGTACTCCGCAGTAGCTGGACTCCAAATTATTCTCCTGTGTGCGCACTATCTTTATTCCCGAAGGTTCGTCCTGGCGGTCGAATCGTGCACAGTACCCCTGCAATGAAATAGTCATGATGCTCGTGATTCTTCAAGGCTGTATTTGTCCCAGGAAATGTTAAATTTGGACGAAGAGACCCTGAATTTCTTGGAGGACCATATATCTATGATGTTGAGAAGCTGCCCAAAAAACTTTGGGATTTTTTTATACCATGGTATGGGTGTAAGTGCTGGTTGTGTGAATGAACTGTTAAAAGAAGGGTATTATATCTTGCAGAGAAGAAACAAAAGGCAGGATCATATAGAGAGTTCACTAATTATCTCAAAACCAGAGTAGATAACTCGTGACCCTGTGATATCACAGAATCATCGGTAATGAACCATCCCCACTGGGGGACTTGGCAACATCCACTTTAGAATTGGAAAAGTATGGACTTTGCAATTCGGTAAAGTAGTAAAGTAAATTTGGGTTCGTGATTTGGCAAAGTGCACTTGTGGTACAGGTACAATGAACTTCACCAAATCACCAAGCAGATTGTATTCCATATTATGGATGAACATCCATGAAATATCATTTGTAAATTTTCAACTAATGAACTTTCAAGGATTAAACTTCACAATATTTCAGGGATGAAATAAAGATCATCCCTGAAATACTATTTGAAATTTTATTCCACTCAACAAATATTCATATAAATTTCATTTGTGATATTTTATCCATGATTTACAACAGGGGAACATGGAATCAGGTAGGACTTTAATCTTATCCGGGGGCTAAAATTTTGGCTAGCAAAATCCCTACCATTTATTAGATATTCCCTCGTTAGATGAGTAACTAGTTTACACTTTACACCCCACCCCCAAATTGCAATGACATCATATGTACAACAACTGACATTTCATACATGAAATTTCATGAATGAAAGTTTGCATGAATTTTTGTGAATGAAATAAAATTCTCAACAAATATGTCATGAACATCATCTTTATATCATATTGAAATTGCATGAAATTTTATCCCTTAAAATGTAGCAATT
>Ga0116227_10005840_pt1 | contig 25453 bp, 15 predicted proteins | sample S1TSphgellanicum_FD_89693 | JGI IMG/M metagenome (GOLD analysis project Ga0116227, IMG submission 89693) | Host-associated microbial communities from peat moss isolated from Minnesota, USA - S1T2_Fb - Sphagnum magellanicum MG | ecosystem: Host-associated > Plants > Peat moss > Unclassified... | reverse complement strand
TGTGTTGGTGTTTGGGGGTGGTGTGGGAGGGGTCAAAAACCGCCAAAAAACCGTGTTTGGTAGGTAAGAGGGCACAACATTGGTTTTTTTTTTTATTGGGAATTTGGGGTGGGGGGGGGGGGGGGGTTTCTTTCTTGCACTCTTGTCTGCTGGTGTTGTGTGTGTATGTATACCTTTTATGGTGTATTTGTTGCCTTGCCTGTTAGCCAAACTGTTTGTTTTTTTTGGCTTCAAACTCACCCTGTTACGATCAATCTCCCCCTTGTTTACACATAACACTCCTTATGGTGTGACCATAGAAACTGGGTCAAACTTATCCAAATATATCTCCACGGACAGCCTCATCCTGGCCCACATCAATAACACGAAAACACGGTCAGCTTCTTCGTAAAAAAGTGGAATTAAAAATTGAAAGATTGAAAAAGAAGTGTTTTTGAGGGGAAAATTAATAAATAGTAATACTATTGTCAAATTTGGATCACATAAGGTATCAATCTTTTTGAAAAATTTAGACTCATGAGTTAACAATTTCATTGTCAAAGTAATACCCCTAGTTATTAATTTACTTGGGTTTTTTTTTATGCATAAAGGTCAAAATATATGTAGCAGCAGTGGAGGCGCTCAAGATAAAGGAAAGACATGATGAAACTCAGTTTACCACCAAAGTTGATGGTTTTTTCAGTTTCATCCCTAGTTGAATGCTAAATGTACTTTTTTGCAGGTATTTTAAAAATCTCACCCTGTGTATGACCAAACTCAAGGTTTTGGTGGTGTTGTGTTTTTCTTATTTTACGGATAATTCTAATGTTGCAAAACAAAGCTAATAATGGACGGGTCTTTTAGGGTCTGCCTGACCTAAGGGCTGTGCAAAATCCAGCTGCCCATCTCTGGTAATGCACAATTATCATGAAAACCATTACGTTACAGAATGTGCTAATAGGTATGTGCCCATTTTGTTGCCCGTTCGGAAAATTTGGCTCACCCTACCAGGCTCATCGAAATGTATCACTCCCACCTAACCGGGCACAATGGATTATAATTGGCAAATTCCGCGATATATACTACTTCCTTGATCTCTGCTGCCATTCCACCTACCGAGGAACCCGTCAAAGTGGAACTTGCAGACCATGGCCCATATTCTCACATAGGAAAACACCTTTAAGAAAGGGAAACATATTCAATAACCGGCAAGACTATTTTGCATCGAGACTGTTCTAGTAATCCGGCCCCTTTCGCCAGTTTTCAAATACTCACCTTGCAAACCACCAATTATACAGAGAACTTATAGTGTTAACTACACATTCTGATGTCTAACTGCCAAAATGGCACCCACCACATTGAAAAACTAACAAAATCAAATCTTACACTACTAACTTTGTACCATACTTTTACATCATACGTATAAACGGTGGAGATTTTTTATAAAGAGGTTTTTTTATTATGAAAAAGTTCAACAAATTATAAGCATAAAGATAGTTTATGAAACACCTTGTGAAAAAAAGGACATGTATGTCGCCTCATGGTACCTTTTACACACACACACATCACTTTCTCTTTCTTAATAGTGTGCAGTCTCCCATAAGGAAAGAGAAATTGGTACAAAATGGCAGTGGAGAAAGGATAAACCTTTGACGCTCTTGAAGAAAACAATAAAGTCATCTACAATGCGCGCATTTAGCCTACTTCGTCCTTGATCTGCCACTGCCCTTCCATCTTGCTGGGACCCAACCTCAACCTACTGCTACATGCACGCCATTGAGCCGTCCGATCGGTCACATTCATTACATCATACAGTTGATGATGACGGGATGATGCGATCTATATTATACAAAATTTGTCTACCACTCACTTTGAAGATTGTGTTTCATGTGGCGTCATTGATCATCCAATCCCTTTCACTGAGTGAGAGCGGACGTTTCACGACTACAAAAGAGGCAGGATGAAGCAGACAGTATTGCGGTCCCACCACTGGTGCAACACCACCAGCAGTTCCACTTGGAGCTAGGTAATAAGCCCTGACCATAAGAAGAAGCTTGCTGCGTATTTGGAGGGTATCCCTAATATGAACCTTGCACGTATGCAAAAGGGTAGCCCTGGTAATTTGAAGCCTGGTATAACAAATCTTGTGCATGTGGAAGAGGATAACCCTACTAATTTGAAGCTTGGTATCCCTGATTCGAAACTTGCTCGTTGGGAGGATAGCCTTGGTAGCTGCCACTTTGATACAAAGCTTGGGAAATATAAGGAACTGCATTAGACACATCACTAGGCAGACTTACCCATACCCAACACGCTTTGTTTTCAAGACTAAGAAGATGAACAATACTGTTGTGATGATGATCCATCTGTTGCAAGCAATACCACGAAATCCTGTTGTACTAAATCCCCCTATACCCAATCCTTTCTCGAAGGACTCCAACTACCACTGCTTATTCTTTCCTTTCTTTCTTCTCCTAGGGATTCAGAACTGCAACACCTAATTCAGATCTGGATACCTTTGAGCTACTGAATTCTTTTCTTTCTTTTATTCTCCTAGGGATTCAAAACTGTTGTGCCCAATTCAGATTTGCATACCACCTTTGAGCTGCTGAATTCTCTCCTTTCTTTCTTTTCACAGGGATTCAAAACTGTTGCACCCAATTCTTCCACCAAAAGGCAAGATTTTTGGAAGGCTCTGCTATAGCACAAATCTTTATCTTTATCTCTTAGAAGAAGAAGAAGAAGAAGAAGAAGAATTAGGTGCTTCTTCTTCCAAGTCCAGTTCCTGATCTTCTGTTGTTGTTGTTGGAATTTGATACCTCCTCTTCCTCCTCCTGGGTTGTGCTGTAAGTAGTGCTACTCTCCCCCTTTGTTTCTCACTCGTACTGATCTACTGGCGGCGAATTGAGATCGATTTCATGATTCTCTAAATCCTTATGCACTATCCCAGCAGGTGGTGGTGGTGGTGGTGATGATGATGATGAAGGCCATTCTTGGTTTATTTCCTTCCCATTCTTGGTGGGCAGAAAGTTGCAGTGTTAGACTCAGTAGACAGATGGTTGCCGGGTAGGGGGATGGTGTGCAGCCGGCAACCTCAGAGCTTCCAGGGTGTCCATCCGCATGGACGACCGGATCGATGGACAGAGGGACGACATGGACGGATGATGGGACGGGTGGGTTTAGGGGCAGTTTCATTTGTCATCCTGACGTCTTTAATATATATAATTACAAGGCAAAATTGAAGACATCTTGTGAATGTCTACCAGACCTAACTTGTGCAGGTGCCAAGACCTATTATCTATAAGACCATTATGCAAAATCCACATGACCGTTATGCAGAATTCACATGACCATTATGCAGATCCACATGAATGTTGTACAAATCCACATGAAAACCATGTTGTAATGGAACATACTAGGTACTACCCAAATTCCTCACATGCGAATGCTTTGTTTATGAATTTCATGACATTGCCAAAGTCGCGATAATCCATAGAAAAGATCTTGACAAATCTGGCTATAAACAAGTTATGAGATTGCAAGTTTTTATTCACCATTCTATGTTTTTGGCTATATTGTAAATTTTTGCCACTGTTAGTGGTAATAACTTTTCAACTTCAAATCACATGTTTAACAAAATTATCAATTTTTTCACCTATGGCTCTATTTCCTTCCCAATTTTGTTTCTAATTTGCTTTTCGGAAAGTATTTAGAGCATCAACATCTACACATTGTGAGTTTCTCAAAGTGTGATGAACGTCTATGAGCCTATGGGGTGAGAGTCTAGCATCATGAACATCATCTATAAGTTCATTCACAGTTGCCAAACTTCCTTGTAAAAACAAGATTGGTGGGAAATAATGTGATTTCTTTGAGTTTTTGAAGGGATAAATGGTTGGGAGTTTCTTTTTTTTTGCATGTACAATACAACAACAATTGTATTGCATTCCTTTGCAAAAGAAACACAAATGAGCATTCTTCACAAATTGTTAAAAACGATAGAAAAAGATGAGAATTTATAATTGTTGTGGCATCTTTTTACCAACATTTTCAAAGCCATCATCATTTGTTGTTGCTATTGTGACCTTCTCTTCCCTTTTGCATGTGATAAGCACACATGATTCATTGTAGTTGCCACTTTCCTTCATTATGCACTCTTGATGTTCGCTATTGCATTCTTGTTAAAATTGATCCACCTCTAATTTTTTGATGATGATTTTCTTTCAAAATTGCTTGTTTTCTTCAATTTCTCAATGATTCTTTTTCAAAATTAATTGTTCTCACACCCACAATCATTTTCAAGCTTATCAAAATATGATCCTATTGTTTTCAAACAAGAAGTTTTTTGTTCTCATAAATGAGTTGTTGCCATAACGATGATTTAACAATTTTGATACAACAATAGGATTTAGGTCTATTGGTATCGTTGTATTTGAGTAAGTATGTTAGTAGGTATGTAAGGGTTATATGTTCTTATTACTTTGTATATAACTAGTTATAATTGTGATAAATAGGGTGACTCAACATTATTATTATCTTTACGTGTGAATGAAACATTGAAATGAAAACATGATGTTAGTCAGCAACCCATGAAAGGGGACTTTAAGTTAATATTAAATTAATGAATTTTTCCCATGGGTTTCATAGGTGTGAATGAGTAGGAAAAATTGACCAACTTTTAGATCAACCCTAATTAACATACTTTTTTCTTTACATGATATTATTTAAATTTTAACATACTTAAGATTATGAGACCTAACATTAGGTTTAATTGTAGTTTAACTTCTTTTCATCCATGTTATTAAGTAAATATAAAACCATATATATATTATTGGTTGTTTGATCCAAATTTTGATAATTGTCCAACAATGTTAATTTCCAACAAATCATTAGAGGATGATTAATGTTCACATTTTTAAACTTAAGGTTGAAGACCACAATGTATTCTTGACAAGCTTTTGATTTTTGGGAATGTTACCACACCTTTTTATGACAAGCATGATTAGGAAAGCCTTATTGATTTACAAAGATTTTGAAACTTAATAATGTCTAATTTCATCACCCATTATGAAACAAAATATATATTTCTTTGTAGAAACATGTTTGAATTGGTGAATGATTTCTAGTTATGTGAATTAAAGTTTATACATTACGATTATTGTACATCTTTCATTTAAAATTCCACATACAAGTATTAACATTTTCAAAATGATTTTGTGGGGCAAATGTGATTGGGTTTGTAAACTTTTAACAGATGATTTCATCTGAATGCATTTCAAGCATGATGATGAAAAACATATCGATGAAAAAATAAAACTTTAAAAATAAAGTATGAACAATAGTTCAATCAAATTGTCTGCAATCAATAAATAATATTGAACATGTATTGTGCATGCACAAGATGGAAATTTTTATCATTATATTTTCAAAATAATACAAGTACAAAGAAAAGGTAAAATGAATAGTTGGAAAGTGATTAAAAAGGGAAATGAAGAGACAAGGAAAAACACAATATGGTATATAATTAATCAATAAAAAAAAAGTTACACCATGGAATTCTTATTAAGAAAAAAATCACTTTCAAAATGCATTTCTGATGAAGGTACTAAAGCCCCTTTTACACTAGAGCTTGAAAACCCTATGATCATCAAGCCCATTCTACACTAGAGTGTGAAAAACCTATGATCATCAAAATTCAAAATCTCCAATTGGAAGAAAAGACATGTTAAAGTACCAATTTACTTGAAGTGAAGGTTCAAAGCCTAAGGCATCAATGTAATGCAAATGGATGAAATAAGCTCATTAAATGCATTTTGGATAATGTTTCATGGACTTCATGCCTATTTAAGGTTGTTTAGACTAAACACCTTTCAACATTTGAGATTCAACATCAAAGTGTTTGGTACAGGAAATGAAAACTGAGACCAGAAACCGAGACCAGTTCCAATTTATTTTCCACATGATTTGTGCAGACAAAAACCACTCTAAGTTTGCTTCTCTGTCTGCGCCTTTATCCTTCCTGGTCATCATAGCATACCCTTCACTCAGAAATTCAGTAGGCTGGTTCTCTATAGTTCAAACATGAGGATTGAGCAAATGGTGTAATGGTCATAGAAAGAAAGTTGAACAAATTCTTGATGCTGTCTTTTTGCATCAGGCTTTGATGCATATCTATGAGATTGTTGTTGTCCACAAAAAATACTTTCAATGTAACTGGTATGTGAAGTTCTGGCCTAACACAAACAACCATGAGTGGAGTCACAAAATTGTTAGTGTCACTCATGAAGCATCAGACCATCAGCTTGATCATCATTGGCAGTGACTAGCTGCCATGACTCCCCCCCCCGACTTCATCAGCTCCTGATGGTGATGTAGATAACTATATGACAAGCTGATCAAAATTTTAGGCAAACAATCCTACAAAAATTGTGTCCAAACTTCCTGTTTCGTAATGTCAGCTATCAGAAACATACCTAATGAAGAAACACCAAACAGTACCCTCATTCAAGCTACAGCAAGCTTGTCAGGTTAAGCTTCATTTCAGTTGCCCCTATACAAAGCAAGCATCTAAGCATAAGGTACAGAAAGGTTCTGCATAGAGCATAGTGGTGGGGACCTCCTGCACCTTGAACATATTCAGGCTTTGGTACTTGGGTTGTACTGCAACTGCCTGTGTGACAACACAACATTGAATCAACATTGAATTCTGACAAGAATTGTAGGTAAATACAATTGTTTCATGGATTACTGAATGTAGATGTGCCTCACATTCTGGATGTTCTTGACATGCCTTTGACATTGAGGTAAACTCCTCTACATCTGAACTGGAATGGGTCGTGACAACACTTTTGAAGCTAAGGGTTTCCTGAGTAGATACAAAATTTGCAGCATCCTTTCAGGTTCTTATTCCTACAAATCCCCATACTCTGAAATTCTGAAATATCCCAAGAGATACACACACAGTGCCATGCCAGTCTTGGCAGGGCAATTAATGGTGGCTAACCCGTGTGCAACTTGCACTAACCTTTTTTGAGGTGTGTGCACTGCAAACACTGGATGATGCTTGCCCTGCCACATGAGCTCCTTTCTGCAGCATGAGTCAGAGTCTTAACTGGCTCAAAGTCTCAGCTCTCAGCCTCTAAATGTCTTTGTAAAGAAGCTGAAACTTTGGTATTCGCTCAGGTGGAAGAGGACATGTCACAATCATCTTACCCTTCATTGCTCCTCTGTACACTACCTGCACACATGGAACACACAAATATCTATGGAAAACCCCATTTTGATATTGTAAATCATTTACTCCCAATTGCTTGTCAAGTGTTGTTGATGTATCTCTGTAAGAAAGCACCAGTCCCCAAGCTACAAAGCAGTTGCAACAAAGCTGTGGTTCCTTCCATATACCATTTCACACAAACAAGCATCAATGCCAGGACTTGATCAAGGTAGCAATGAATGAGACCAAAAGAAGAAGTTCAGTTTGGCATGGAGAGAGAGGGGGGAAAAAAAAACAGAAAAAAACTGGCAGAGTTTTGATGCAGTTCTCTAACTGATAAACCACAACATACCTCAACCACATCAATGAAATCTTGCTTGCTGTGAAAAGCTCCAATCCACTTTGTATGATCAGGAGTCCTACAGTAATAGATGCAGAACTGGAAAAATCAGCTGATCATTGAGTACAGAGAAACCCCCTAAACCCTAAACCTTAAAATCCTAAAAGTTGGGTACCTATGTTTTCAGTCTCAGAATCTTGGAAAGGAGTTGTTAAGATGACTACTGTCTTCTGTGAAAACATGTGAAATGCTGCAATAATGGGAAAAGCTGCAAGGGTTTCCTGATTGCAAATGCACAAACAAAGCAGAAGAATACTTTCTTACTTACCCGGAGTCCATCTTCATGTGATGTGCGTTGAAGAAGAAGATGGTGGCAGGAATGAGAGTGATGTCAAAGTAGCCGACATAAACCTGAATCTCTGCTGCATCCACATCTACCAACCCTATTGATGCAAACTTTGATACATCTCTCACAGATTTAGCCAGCTGTTCACCTCATGCACATCCACACACACACACATCAGAATTTATTTCTCAAGCTCGTCGATACCAATCGAGGAGGTGAAGAATAAGAAAATGAAGAGAGAATTTTTTTTTTGGGGGCCTGATTCTACGACTCTCGCATATGAACAACAAATGCATAAAAACACAAAGTAAATCTCTCTTACAATTTCGTCCAACTGCATGCAGACAGGATCGGAAGCTCGGCCGATGCGGAGCACAAGCACTTTGTCGATGGTGTTTCGAATAAGCTCGTCCACTTCCTCCTTCTTCGTCAAGCTCTGCATCAAATAACTCATCTTTTTTCCTTCAATCCAGACAGACTCCGTAGAGATATGCCCGTGGGATGGATGCTTGCTTGCTTGCGTGCGTACGTGCGTACACCCGGGACTACAACGACACAAGTCTCAGCCACAAGCTTCCAGTCTTCACAACTCCAGACCTACGTAAAAGCATCAAACCCTTGGCTATGCCATCAGAAGAAACACACCATCGGTGGAAGATATTGTTGTTGCCGCTACGGCCATCATGGTCGAGGCTGCAGCGGACATGTGTGCACCTTCCTTGTCAGGAAAACCCTCCTCCGCCCCTTGTTTTGCTTCACAAGTTGTCTGCAACGGCGAGCAGAGTCCCGCTTGTGTTTTGTTGGCCTTGCCTTGGTAGGCAAGGATATTGTGTTTAGATTCAGTTTAGAGTATAGTAGCTTAAGGGATTTTGGTCCCTGGTGTAATAATAGGTCTATTTTTATATGAGGATTTTTGAAAGATGATATTTTGGCTTGTGTTGAAACTTGAGATTAGTTAGAGCGTCTCCACCAGTGCTCAGTAACTGACTCTAGACAGTAAAATTTATTGCGAAAAAGTCAAAATGTGCCAGTTTAGTTCAGGAAATTGGCCAGAGTTATAATATCTTCAAGGATTTTTGTTTCTTTTAGAGGATTTTTTGCAGATTATATTTTTGCACAGTGAAATATTTGAGTTTCCATAATTCTTCTTTTGCCTTAAGATAACTTTTTAATGTAAATGGCAAGGCCACAGTGTGACACACCCCTTGTGAAACAAGTACAAATCTGGTGTATTAACTAACATTTTCACTTCGTGGATGACAGATGACTCCATCAGATGAATACCATCTGTCCATGGATGAGAATATGATTGTCATATGGTGCATAATAAATTGTGTGTGAAAAATTGCCAAATTGAGTTACTTGAAATTTCCAGAAGGATATATATATAATTACGTACATATACATAGAGTACATAGTCAGGGTTTTGTGTTTTTTTTTTCCTCAATTCTGTGATATAGCCAAATTTGGCTATAGACCAGATATGAAAGCAGAAAATTTTAAGAATCCTTTTATATTTTGGCTATCTGCTGGAACTTTGTAGAAGAAATTTTGGGGGTTAGAAATCTGATGAATTGGGGCCTTTATTTTTAAATACTTTGTATGTATCCCCAGATTCAGAGGATTTTTTTTTTTTTTTTTTTGACATTGCCACATTTAGATAATAGTTTCAAGCAAGCCGCCAAAATATAGCAGGTTTCTTAAATTTTCTACTTTCCTTTAGTCAAATTTGGCTAATTCCTCTTGTGGGTGATCACCAGTGTAAGTACATCACAAAATTGGAAATAATAATAATAATAATAAAAATAATTTTTGAAATTATAAGTGTATCTATTTACTTATTATTTTTATTAAAAAACTTGGTCCTGGTGATGATAAAGGTGTTGGTATTTATGATCTGATGACATAACAACCAATCCACAAGCATGAAAAAGAGTAAAACTCCTCTTCAAGAAAAGAACAAATACCCAATCATAATCAATTCTTTCATTGAGGATTCTGACAAGTAGGCTTGGTGCCAACTGTGTACCTCAGCTAGCAGATAAAAAGCACATGTTGGGACACCTTTCTTGGTCACTATACACACACAACAGCATTTCAGTATATGGTCAGTTTGGCAATCAAAGCCAATGTTTGGGGGAGGATCCGTGTTCTTTAGTAATCTAGCAATTTTGCCTCTGAAAAAAGGGCAAATTTGTGTGTGTAATGGTCACCTTCATTAACAGTTCACCTTCAACCAGGGACCTTTCAATAACAATTCATCAGCAACATGTAGGGGGGGGCATTGAACACCTACCATAGCAACTTGACTGACTTCATCAGTTTGTGGCACCCAATGCAGGTTCCTGCCAACCGTTAACCACTATACTTAGTTTCTGTCACAAGTCTGGTAGCAACAAGAAAACCTAGCCATGATAGCCATGATGCTGGCTAGCACAACAAAACAACAAAACCTAAAACAGAAAAAGAACAAAAAAACCCAAGCCACAAGAGGAACAGAGAAAGGGGAAAATGTCAGAAATGGAAAAACCCAAAGAAAGTGTGTAAAAGAGAACAGGGAGAAGAGAGGAGACCTTTGAGGCAAGCACTATGAAGGATAAAACATCCTAATATCAAAAAATTCTGTCAAGGAAGGAAAAATGAAACTGTCAGAGTGAAAAACAAGACCAAATCCAGGAACTCGACTTACCTCATGGTTTGCTGTCAATCTCTCTGCCTTTCTACTCAGTAACCATTTCCCATCCCCCGTAACAACTCAAGTTTATGATAAAAGTACTAAACCCCAGAGAAAATCAGGGTCAGGGAAGGAATGCACTTACAATTCATTGAAGCAATGCCTACGACATATTAGATATTGCTGATGCCAGTGTGTTTTCAATGGGCATTACACAGTCAGACACACAGGCCAGTGTGTTTTCAAGGGGCATTACACAGTCAGACACACAGGGCAACTATTTGCTTTGCTATTGAGGAACCTTCATGCCCCACATCCAGAAGCAGAGTGGCAGGAAATGAGCATGAGGGGAACTCACTACCACAAGAGAAACCAACCGAAGCATAGCCAGTAGGCAAAGATTCTGGCATACTTTGAAGTTTCTTCTTATCTCTGAAGTGAACACAATTCTCAAGTACAGAGAGAAGAGGACCAAACTGGAGATGGGGGCCAGGGGACTCAAGTCAGGCAACATCTTTCTGATTACTGTCTGATGTTTCCTTCAGAAGCTGTGGACTTGATCTCCAAAACACACCCTTTGTGCTTTCCATGACTAATCCGTGTTATCCAAACAACTGCCATACAAGTATATCCAGAGAACCCTTTGTCTATACTCTGTTGCAATAACCTAGAAACCCATAACCACACCTGTGCCTGCCTGGATCAGAAGTCTAATAGTTATCAGAAGTGCCAGTTATAAACTTAGAATACAATGTCTATTTGGTCCACTTGTAGCGGGTACTGAAAAACTTGGATTTCTTACAGAATAATAAAACCAGCATACATTGAGCGAGATCTTATTTCAAGTTGGGCTCTTCATGCCCTGTACAGATTGCAAATGCAGACATGAGTTTGTGTGATAGCTCATTGTGTTGTGAATGATCTCCTCTTGAAACTCGATGAACCTGATGACCCTTCAAATAAATCCCCAATGGCAATTTCCAAATCTTCAGGTGAGAACTTGATGTACTTGTCAGGATGCCGTCCTGTCTCCAAGAAATTGCCATATCGGCCAACAAATGCACGATATGCAGGAAGTAATTTTTCAGCAACAGAGATGCGGAGCTCGTCACGAAGCTGGGTATCAGAAACAATCCATGTTGACTGTACTTTATGGGCCTCCTCAAATGCTGCATTGAAGTTCTTGAACCGATCCTTGAGCACCACCCTGGAAACACCACTTGAGAAACTCCCTGAGTTGTGTATGCCTTCATCTTTCAAGAAGGAAAGAACTTTGATCCATGCCGCCCTTTGGTAGTTTGTAGCACACTGTCTATAGATTCCAGTTTGTTTCCTTACCCAGTCATCCCCAATCAGTTGTATCACATCCGAATACTTAACCTTCTGTACTATGTAATGCACATTGTTCATAAGAAACAGGTGAGTCAAGGCTGAGTCCTTATAGCTCTTAGACTTCTCATCTAAATTATTGAGAAGCACCTGGATCACCCATTTTATACGCTCTGCTAACCATGACTTTTTCTCTCTGCTGTCTCTATCATAGTCACCTACGAAGTCCCGCTCCCCATCGCGGGTGCCCAAAAGCTCAGTGCCATCCATTTTCTTCTCCCCAAACAGCTGCTCCAGACTATCTTTGTACTCACACAGGAGTTTAATATAGTTCATGACATAGCGAGTCAGAGGATGCACTCCACCTCCAGGCACAGCAGTCCGTACCTCATCTCTTTGGATTGCATTCTCAAACTCAGCAAATGTTCCTCTTGCTGCTTCTCCAAGCCGCATCAGAATCAGAGATGCCTCTGCTGTCACACCAAACACTCCAGAGAAGGCACTCTCAACCTCTGGAAGAAGATCGTGAATGGTTTCATACATGTCCAGAACCTTGAAGAGCTTCTCTGGAGACCTACGGCTTATGGCTACAGCTTCGCCAAAACTCAGCAGTTGCATCATTACCCCTTTGGCAATGTCACTGAAACACGTTTCTGATACAGGAGCTGGAAACACCTGCAAAGAAAGAAGCATGCAAAAGAGATGAAACTTTAGAAACAACAGGCATGAATGGGGACACATAGGCTTGAATTCCTTGAAATACTTTGGGGGCTGGTCTGCAAGGTAGTGAAAAAACCAAGGGCTCATCAATAAAGAAAGCAGTTACTCTGTTGGGTATCCTTCGAATCAGAATCAAGTTTGGAGGGTTTGGGTGTTCCACCAAGTGCATTGAATGCAAACAGTCTTATGTGCTGTGGCTCAAGAAATGCTTTTGGGGATGGTCTGAAGGGTGAAAAACAAGAGCTAGTCAATAAGAAAGCAGTTTCTCTGTTGCGTGTTCCTTGAAAGGATCAAGTTTGGTGGGTGTTGCACTGAGTGCCTTGAATGCAAACTTCAGTCTTTATGTGGCATGGTGTGCAAGAAAGAAAGCTGACATGATTAGAAAGAGAAACTGAGAGAGGGACCTGATCACAGAGCAGCTTCTCACTTGCAAACAGCACCTTGACTCCCACTTTCATGGCCTGGATCCACTTCCTAATCTTGTCTTCCTGGGCTGCCCAAGGCATCCTCTGCACCTCATCAATGCTGAGCTTCTCAACCCAAAGTCCAGACAAACTCTCCTCCAGTGCAGGTTTCCTGGAATTCACATACACCTTACAGCACTCGCTCTGGTATTTGGCGGCGATCATACGCTGCGCGATACTGGCAAGGTCGATGGCAACGTCAGGAGGCACCAAATCCATTGTCGTTTGAACCAGGGGTGCAGGTCTTGCCACCGGAAGAACGTCTTCATCTGCATTATCTTCTTCTCCGGAGCTTTCTCTAGCTTCGGCATCATTCTCCCCCTCGTCCAAAGAGCTTTGGAACGATCCTGCCGCCAGCGAGTCGAACAACGACTCAGGTTCCACGGATCTACTGTTCTTGACAAGCAAGTGCCGGAACTCCTCCTGCAGTCTCCCCATGGCCAGCTCAATCAGGTTCTGCGCTCTCTCCAGCGTTGCTATTGTTGGTTCCGAGTCCCTGCTGTTTTGCTGCTGCTGCACTACTGACAACGAATCCAAGACCTTCTGTACCTCGTCCACAGCTTCCAGGTAAGTGGAAGCCTCTTCTTCCGGGCACTCGAAGATCATCTGCTGCCTGGCTTGCTCTGAGTATCTCATATCCCACCGCCCTATCACATCTTCCGCATGATCAAGACTGGATTCATTTGCCATCGCACTACCGACTGTGGTGTTCCGTGAAACATTTGAAGGTCGTCGAGAGTTGCTGCTGCTGCTGCTGCTTCTTCTCGGCTGCTGCTGTTGCTGGTACTCCGCGGCCGCCTCGTCTGAGTCCTGTGAACTAGTCGACTCCGACTTCTTCTTCTTATCGTTCATGATGGAGAATCTGTGATCAAACTTGGAGAGAATTTGCAGCATGTCGTCTGTCATGGAATCTGTTGTGCCTAACGATCTCACTATGCGTTCCGCTGTCATCAGTACCCGCTGTTCTCCATCTGGTGACGCCATAACTCGCAAAGCAACAACGACTCGTCTCTAGACTAAACCGGCCTCTCTACGAAGAAGAGGACTCCTCTCCTCTCCTCTCCTTTCCTACTACCTCCACACATCAAACCTTCATCAAGCCATCAAGCTTCTTTATCAAGAAAGCTCCACACACACAAAATTCCTGTCCTCTCCAGCAACAAAACCTTTCCTCGCCACTCTAGCTACCAATTGCATCATCTTCTTTTGGAAACAAACGAAATCCAAAGGCAAGCGAAAATAGAAGAAAACATCTCTCCCATCCCTCTCTGCCGAGAAGAAGAAGTAAAAGAGCAAGCCACTCCTGTTGCGGTTCCCTCTCTATCTTTCCACACAGAAGGAGCCTGTACTAGGGCATGGACTATCTGTTCTAAAACAGCACCGAATGACGAGGAAATTAGATCAAAATAAAGCTAGCGATGTGCGCCTTTCTCTGAACTATCTCGATCATGGCCGCGAGCTACTATGCGAGAGAAACAGGGACGCAAACAAGCGGACGTGGTACTGCGAAGAGAAGAGTGCAAGGCCGCCATAGCCACTGCAGCAACGCCAGTAAAGTAACGAGCGAATTTTCTTTTCTTGGTTTCTTTTTTCTTTTGGGCTTCCGCTTCGTCTTCTCTGCCTTTCTCGTGCAATTAGCCACTCTTAATGCTTACTTAATTAATGGTAAACTTAATTAGCCAAAGTGAATCCTTTCTTAATCCAATTCTGTTCACACTGACAGGCCATAGTTCCCAAAGATTTGTCAGCCTTTTTCGCGGAATTAGCTACTCTTAATGCTTACTTATTTAGGAAGTACTTAATTAGCCATAGTTAATCCTTTTCATAATCCAATCCTTTTCACACGGATAGGCCATAGTTTACAAACATTTGTCAGCCTTTTTTGCGCTATTAGCCACTGTTAATGCTTACTTAGTTAGGAACTAGGTAATTAATTAGTCAGAGTTAATCCTTTCTTAATCCAATTCTTTTCACACCGACAGGCCATGGTTTACAAAGATTTGTCAGCAATTCTTGCCCTATTAACCACTGTTAATAATGCTTACTTAATAATGCTTAACTAGGTCATTAATTAGCCATAGTTAATCCTTTCTTAATCCAATTCTTTTCACACCGACAGGCCATGGTTTACAACTTTTTTGTGCTATTAGTCACTGTTAATGCTTTACTTAGTTAGGAACTACTAGATACTTAATTAGCTATAGTTAATCCTTTCCTAATCTAATTATGTTCCCACCGACAGGCCATGGTTTACAAAGATTTCTCAGCCTTTTCAGGGCAATTAGCCACTCTTTAATGCATACTTAATTAAGGGCTAACTTAATTAGCCAAACTTAAGCCTTGCCTAATCCCAATTTTTATTCACAGTTCACACCAACATCAGCTGAAAAAACACCCCAAAATTAATGTTAATATTATCACCAACAAGAGTTACACAAAATAATATTAGTGTCAATATATTAACATTAATTATTACAAAATATCAATTAATGTTAACATATTACAAAGAAAAAGAGTTACGCAAAATAATATTGTGTTAATGTTAACATTAATAATATTATTACAACACAAACAATATTTGAAGGATTCATGGAGTTATGCACAAAGTAAATATTATTTTCAGCAAAAAAATAAAATAAAAAATAGGATACAACAACTACCAAACAGAGTGAGTTATCAAATTTGGCCTATGGCAATTTTTTTTGAAAAGCTTTGGAAATTTATGGATATTCTAGTAATAATAAATTTAGCCAAAAAAGGACTCATATAGTTAGATATTCCTTTAGTATTTTTGGCACCTATTTTAACTGGACAAATTTATGTTCAAACTTAAGGGCTATGTTCAACATAGAGTTATAATATCTTGAAAGGATTTTGGTTTTTTTTGGTGAAGGATTTTTTGAAGATTATGTTTTTTGCATGGTGAAATATTTGAGTTTTTGCATAATTCTTCATTTGCCTTAAAATACATACTATTTTCATGTAAATGGCAAGAGTGACAAACCCCTTTGTTTCTCCGTTGTTGTGCATGTATATGTTATTATATATATATGTGGAAAAAATATTCTAATCAACTATTGCTAAAAAATTTATGTGTTTGTTAGGTACTGATTTTTATTGTCGTTTCCTAACGAATATTGCAAGATTTGATACTTGGTGTAATAGTAATGCAACACCATGATGATAGATAAAATCATAACAAGGAGGGTAAGAATTACATAGTGATCGAGAATGGGGAGAAGGGGGGTGGGTTTGGGTTGTTAAGTACCACCAAAGTAAGTAGGTATATGAACCTCGTTATTGTTTGTTTTGCAAAGATGGAATAGGAAAAAAAGAAGAGAAATTCATTGCTCCGTTTACAAGAAATGGCCCACAACAACAAACACGTGCTACGAAAATGAGGGATCCATTTAGACTTGACACCACTTGTGGACCCATGGTCAAGTTGGTTCTGCAAATAAGTCCAAGACTTGGTCCGTCTATTCATCTTCAATATGTTGACAAGATTCTTCTTTTTTTAATTAAAAAATTAGTGTGAAATTTGGCACTCTTGTTGAAATATAGTAATTTTTTGGGTCTCACGAATTCAATGATTTTTTTTCAAAATGAAAGCCAAAATTGGGAATTTTTTTTTCCAGAAAATCTTTTTAAATTGCCAGATTTCTATTCTATACATGGTTTCAATTAGGTAGCCCAAAATATATAAGGATGTTTTAAATTGATTAATTTCAAAAAAAAATTTGAGAACCAAATTTGGCTAACTTGGCTTATGGATGATTGCCACTTCCGTGACATAACAAAATTGAAAAAAGTGAAAAAACAAAAAACAAAAAAATCATTGGACAGGATACACCCCAAAGTTTGTTGTTAGTTGTTATTTATTTTGTCTCTTCGTACAAAAAAGAATTGTAAAAAAAAAATTGAAAAAAAAATACAACACATTTCACTACACGTAAAGGTCAAGGCTGACTGATTCGGCCCTTTTTCAGACTCTTGAATGTTCCAGAATTGGCCCAACTCCTCCTCGTCGATTGAGTGGCCAACAATTTATGGCAAATGTTCACCCTTACATGGCAGAATCTGGTGTCTACAGCTCACTCTCTAATACGTTAAAGGTCAGCAAGGTCAATTTTAAAACACCACGTGGCAAGATTTGGAGTCCAAATCAGCACAACTGTGAATTGTGCAATGTTCCCCAGTGGTTCCCCAGCTGTTCCCAAACAGTTCCATGCCTTCGATGCAAGATAACATGTCACTCAGGGCCTATTCTGGGCCATAGTGTGGCCTTGAGATCACATTAGTAGGCCCTTACCAGGCATCATTTCCTACGTACCTATGGCACTCTACTCTACTCCTGTTTCCTACCTTTACCTACGGTCCCTTATGCTAAGGAATTTGCATATGTTTAGATCCATGATAACCTTCGCCTCATGCTTTACAATGGGTAAAAACTCATCCTAGGCCCTTATTTTTGGGAATACCCTCACCTTGGTGCTTTACCCTATACCTTACCCTAAGGTTTAGTTAGTTTCGTCATTAAATTATCCTTAAAATAGTGAAATAAAATTATTGTGAAAATATGAAGTTGACATGTTGAAAATCATCATAATTATAATACACACTCTGAATAATTTCACTACTCAGATCACAATATTGAAATAGATGATGGAAAAAAAATAAAATAATATATATGTATATAATATTAATTAATTAATTTTTAAAAAATAATAAACGAATTCATATTTTGAATGAAATTTTTTAAAAATTATTTGTTTTTGTCAATGTGGAAACTGACCATTATAGGCTAAGGTGCTTCACTCTATTACTATGCTCAAATCTACTACTACACTGAAATCTGCAGATCTGACTCACAGATGTGATTTCCTTGAGTATGTTGTACACCTATCACTGAGGCTTCAGTGTTGAATAATTATTGAAAGAATAATGTGTTCTTGAATGAATGAAAGAAAGAAAGAAAAGTTCTGACAAGATTTGAACATGCAACTTGTTATATAACTTATAACCTTTGAACTATTTATTTATTTATTTGGACTGCAAACTGATACATGCAATGCTAAATGATTTTTTATTTTTTTTATAAAGTTGGTCAAAACTATATCAAAAAAACTAAGAATTGAGGCTACTATTTTGGACAATTAAAATATTTTGACAATGAGTAGCAAACATGGGTGACAGAGGATAGCATTTCTGATTATCCGTTATTCATGAATTCAATATAGAATATATATATATATATATATATATATATATATATATAATGCCAGAATTTTAATATTTATCTTTATAGATTTCTTGGCAGTAAATAAATATATATATATTCCACCTAACATCCATAGCAATTCTACAAGTTATTCATGGCCCATCATTCTAAAAAATTCAAGGAAAAACTCCATGTTGGAACCAATGCTAGGTGGCTATATTAATTTCAACATGTCAAACAAGCAAAAATAAATACGAAATTTCAAAAAATATACCAGCCCAGTAACAGTATATAGGCTTCAAAAAAATTTGATTATTGAGTTTGAAGGGTATAAAGGCTTTGCAAACTTATCAATTGGGGTAGAGGTGAATAATCGGGGCAAGGTAAAAGCTTACAGGTAAATATTTCATCATTTGCCCTCTATTTAACATGTGGTTATAATTTGATAAGCATAGGGTAAAACAAATGTGTCACATTTCAAAATGAAGCAAGACAATTAATTACTAGTGCTGGTAAGTTTAGGGTTTAGGATATTTACCAGCTGGGTAGGGTATGCATTTACTCTGGGATACATATCTGGGTGTATCAGGGTAAAAAGATTTACCCACCCCACTCTGGTGGGAACATGGGAACCCTCCTAACTTAATCTATCTATGAAGGAAGGTAGTTTGTTTTGTTTTGTAGGTATGAGATCCACCAATCCAGGATGCTTCAGATCCTGTTCTTGGTGTCTTTGGAGAGCTCTGGATGAGCAAGGGTGCATGGGCTTGGTTCCATGATGTTTGGGCTTATGGCGCAAAAGTTCTTGAATATTGAATGATTTCTTCACTGAAAATTAAATTAAATTGTAGCTGAAAATTTTGGAGGAACTGGAATGTGTGTTTGCTGTTGTTGGAATGATCTTGATGAGGAGGATTTAATGAAATTTATTTGGTAAGATTTGGATTCAGAATGTGGGAGATATTGATTTTTAAGTGATTTCTGCTGCTGAAAATTCAAATAAATTCCAAAACATCAGGTTTTGGAAGGAAAAAACAGTTGAGGACGTGGTAACACTTGGGCCAATGGCACAGGCCACACTAGTACAAATGAAGGAAAGAATGTATCTAACTATCCTAGATATGCTTGTTATAACTGGGAATTGGCTTATGACCTGATTAACCACAATATGATAGTAGCCAATTAACTTCAAGTTGTAGAGGAGCCAGATAATTAATTCTTCAATGTTTATTGAGCAAAACTTGGAACCTTCATAAAGTTCTCACCATAGAATGTCAACCAAATTTTATTCAGCACAATTGTTTTAAAGCAAAATTGAACCATTGATGAATGTGATGCAAAGTTTGACTCAGTGTTGGGCAGTTCTTTAGTTTTTTAGATACTCGTTGGGCCTGGGTTTGAGAAGAGTTTACAACATTCCCCCCAGTTCTTTGATTTGTTAAAAAAATCGGGCTTTGCATTGTTGCGCACTATCAATGACGTTCAACTTTTTTTTTCTTATCATGTTTTCATTTTATTTTTAATATCTTGTTATTATTTGTATGAATTTTGAATTTAATTTAAATTTTATTAAACATTATGTTCATGGTGGGTAAGGTAAAAGACAGAGGTAATTATTTTTTTAAATGAGATAGTTGTTAGTAAAGGAATGAGAACTTAAACTTAAAAATAAAATATGACTTTTGTTTCATATGCCTACCAGTGGGTAGGGGAAAGGAATAAGGAAGTTATTAAGAAATTAGGTAATTAAGTTGGGAAATGATGAAATAGTTATGAATTGATTTTAAAATTGTCCCTGAAATTGTTCAAGGATGACTATTTGATAGGATCTACAAAAGATTATGCAAAATTACTCATATACCAACTCCTCAAATTTTCGTCCTTGGAATTATTTATGCAAAAATTAGGAAAAGAATTCAAAATTTTGAAAAAAATATTTTCACTCGAGTTTCAAAGTGTTGAGTTTCACACATTTTAGACTTATCAATATTCAAAGAGGATTTTCACATTTCGATTTTCAAAAAGTTGTCTTATTTTAAACTGTAATTTTTTTAAATTACACAAAAAATGAAAAAATGAATGTGCATGCAAGATTCAATCACAAGATGAAAAACTTAGGCATGATTTTAGACTTCTTCTCTTTTTGAGGCCAAATAAATTCATGAATGTGTAATACATCTTGATGTTTGAAATCCATGGATGTGACAATCATATCCACAGAAACCATAAAGTTGATAGTTTTTGTTTCAGTATCACAATTGTTAGAAAATTTTATCAGAGCACCCCAACAATGTAGCAACCCACCCACCCACCAACTCCAAAGGAGCCAGCAGTAACCTTCCAAGCTCAGGACACAACCTTGCAACCACCATTCAGTAGACCTCAAAACCATTTTTGTGCATTTTTTCCGAATTACATTTGCATGTTTGCATTCTACACATTGATGTGATGAAATGTGATTTCAAAGTGACTATTGAATGTACTAAAGTATTGGGCAAAATATAAAACTATAATTTTAATCATTTTTAGTACTCATATAAGGTATCAATTATTTTTTTAAATGACAAGGTTTCAAGTGGTTGGCTCTTAGTTCACTGAAATGTCATACTAAGCTAGGTCATGCATGCATATGACATCTCACATAGCTTAACATGACCTTTTGTATTTAACTCATGTTAATATTCATCCAATAAGAAAAAATATATTTGATAGCTTGTTTAGGAAGGTCATTGTGCTATTTCTCTTTTGTCAAGTCATAGTTGATCACATAGTTTGATCTAACTTAAGTTGAGAGCTCGTGGAAACTCATTGTAATAAACTTCATTGCAATATTCTATGACCAATCCAATTGTGATAAACTGATTTTAAGTTTTGTTTACAATACAATTTGTGAAAAAAACTTATTTTTATTACATGTGCCATTAAGTGTGAGTATATTTAAATGCCAAGAATTTTGCATGTTAAGATGACATATGATTACACATTTGGGTTGGAATGATAGATTATGTTATGCAACATGTATTGTTGTGATAGAAAATTGGTGAACGAGTTTCAAATAAGTATGACCTTAGATATTACTTGAAGATATTCAACTTGAAACCTTGCCAGGTTTTTAGCCATTTTTTGACACCTACCCAACATTGGTTTGAACATGCAAATTTAACATGAGATGGAAAAGATGACAAGACAAACAAAACAATATAAAACATACAAAAGTTTTATGCAACACATGCAAACATAATAACCTTTTTTATTTCATTTATCATTGGCAAAAGAACAAATGTTGGCCAGGAACCCATTTTGTCGGTAAGAACTGTTGGTTCATCACCAAAGAATTTTCAAGGACTGGGATGATTGGGCGGACACAAGTTTAGGTTCATACGGCAATGAAATTCAATTGTGAAATTAAAAAAATTGAAACCATAAAAATGTGGCAATTAAGGTTTGCCACCATCTTGGTGAACTAAATTATTTGTTAGAGAAAAATTGTATAGGCTGAATTAGGATGGACCTAAATCCTCAAGGGAAAAAAAAAATCTTGACATTTGGCAACTTAATTTCGGTCACCATTTTGACAATTAACATTTTTTTCATGAATTTAAAAGTCAAACTAGGACCAACCTTGGACCATTCTAAGATTGGTATTGTGTTGATCATATTTAAATTTTCAACCTAATAAAAACTTAAGCTTAAATTATTATTTTTAAGTCTTGCCATCAAGATGGTGACTGAAATTCAATTGCATGGTTTGTATTTTTAAATCAAAATTTTAATTTTTTATTAGGATCTTATTTTTCAAGATTGAAAGTTCCCACTATATCAAGTCCATGGTGGATTGGGTCATATCCTTATCAACACTTAAATCCCACCCAAGTCCACATGAATCCATGTGTAGATTGGATTTTAATCTATAAATATATAAACAAAATAAAAAAATTCAAATATTGGTTGTCTAGATGCAACAACTAATTTTTAGTCACCATCTTGATATTCACAATTTTTTTAAAAATATAATGTTTTTAATGATTTTTTTGGATTGAAATTTAACTGCCACATGGAGAAAGGAGAACTTCAATGGGGTTAGGTGTATAAGGATTGGGACTATATCCACTTTGGTTCATGTACGACCAAATTTACATTAGGGTAAAAAAATTTAGGAAAATCTTTAATAAATATCATGACCATTGAGATGGCAATTGAAATTCAATTAAAAAAATGATTCAATAATACATAATAATAAGATACCTATAAATATTTATTTTTGTGTGGGAGTGTCTCGTCAATATCATTGTTGACTAAACAAACCAATGTGGTCATGACACCAACATGATGGTTGATGTAAAAATGACATCCTTAATTATACATAGTGTTCAAAAGCTTTCATTCTCTAGGTTATATTTTTGAAACCATTTATGAAATCACTCTAAACACAATACATCATTTCGATTATTCAAGTTTACATGCCACTACAATTCCATATACGATCTTACATAATGAACAAAAAGAAATTAAACAAGCAACTTCCTAAAGAATTATCTACTATTTTCAATTTGATGACTCATCATGTGACTCGTCAAATTTTATTTTGTTAATAATTATACTATGCTCATCAATGAGAACTCAACATAATATCATAAATTGCAAATTAAACTAAATATGACCAACTTCTACAATATGAATCTCTATAACTTAAGTATGTTGAACTTTTAAATTTAACCCAAGTATGGATGTAACTTTCATAGTTAATTTACAACCCCAAGTCCACATACAAGATAAACATTTTCAATTTACACACATACAAGTTATAAGTGTAACAATTCCATGTTTTATATGATCTTGCAGCAGGATGAATGCACCAACCTGATTATTCAATTATGTTGTCATTTGTCAAGTGTAGTATTAAGGTCAAGTTTGCATGTTTGATCTATTGTCATGATTTTCAAAGTACCTAGAGTTGTTTTACATGGTGAGGTACCTCAGTTAGGTTTTCAAGTCCTTTCTTTGTTTACTAGTTTGAGAAGGTGGATCAAGAGTGGAATCATGTCCATGTTAAAAATCTTCACCCATTTGTTTAAGTTGAGGATATCCATTCTTTTGACATTGTCATGAGACCTTCCTATATACCTCACTATTTAGAGCAAGTGGCATAAAAAGATTCAACATAATTCCCTTTGATAACTTTTTCATAGATGAACTTTAATTATTTTCTTTCCCTTTATTTCAAAAAGTAAAATTGAAAAGCTCTTGACAATTTATCAAAAATGTCTTCAATAGATTTGAATCATTGCCCACAACTTATAATATTGTGTTTCTTGTTTATTTTTGAATCCCATTTAATCAAAATAATAATATTTCTCACAACATGTTTGTAAATGGAAATTTGTGATTTTCCCTTTCACTTGTTTTTAAAGACAAAATGTGTCTCATGTTCATTCAAAGTTTATCAAATAAGTGATGGGTTAATCTCATGAATCACTCACAAAAAAAATTTGGAATCATTCACAACTCGCATATTTGAATGAAAAGTTGAACACCAATGATATGTGAGAAAACAAATAGCGAAACAACATAAATAGGTCATCATCTTGTTGATCTAATTTTTTTTCTTGATAGGGAAGACATGGGTTTTTGGTTCCTATGATGATTGAAATTCAATTTCAAAAATAAAAATAAAATCCAAATGATCAAAATGGTGATCGAATTTGGTTGCCATTTTGACCATTTTTTCTAATAAGATGGGTCAGGTTTGATCCTTGTGACTAGGTGGATTTATGTCCCAATCCCTTTGACAACCAAAATAAAGTCCACAAACACAATCTTAATGTATTTGAATGTGGTGACTAAGTGTTTTTTTGTTGGGGGGTTCTATTTTTTAGGACCAAAATTATAGTCACCATATGGATCAAGACCCTGGTCTACCCAAGTGGACTTGGGTGGACCTTGGTTAGACCTAGTGTTTCCATCCATACATTGAACAAAAGTTCATCCAAAAAACCCCCCTAAACAATGTAGAGTGGTTGTCAATTTGGGTAATTGATTGCACAAATTTTTAAGAATATTTAAAAAGAATTTGGTGGATTCAATTTTGCTCCCTTTTGGCCAAAACTTAGTTTTGAGAAAGAAAATTTAAATTTAAATTAAAGAAAATTATACATCTACATATATATATATATATGAGGAAATGTTGGTTAATGCATTCGGGTTGACTAACAAGCTTATGCATTACACATTTGGTTAGCATGAAAAATAGCATGTGAACATTACAAAGTAAATGAACTAACTTTTAAATTGTTAAAGAAAATTGAATTAAAGATATCATAAAAAAAAGTGAATTAAATAGTTTAAATAATTAAAATTAAAATTAAATTACAATAAATGTTGGAGATAGATAGGACTTAGAGATTATTAACACCAGTAAATGTAATCCATCATTATCTATTTTTCAATTATTATCTTTTACACTGATTTCAATTAAATTTGAAAATAATTCAAAAATTTCCTCCTTTCTTATTCCTTCTATCAATTGGTGTTCAAAAAACCACCCTCTCCATGGAATCGGTAAACGTTTTTCCCCCTTTCGCCATGGATAATTTATATTTTAATTTTTTTTAAAATACTTTAAAACTTCCATGGTTTAGAGTAGTACAATTTGATAACATTGAAATTAACCCCCCACCAAAAAAAATAAAAAATCCTCAACTTCAAAAGCATTTGACAAAGGTGTCATAGTATTGAAGGATGAACAAAATTTGACATTTTTACAATTTTCTTGTCTTGAAATCATAATTATCATTAATCATCATTAAAGTTGGATTGAAATTGATATTTAATGAATTGTAAATGAGGCCACCAATGTGTGTTGAACATTAAAGAACCATCTCATTGTTCACGTGGTTTACTTAACTTGACAAACATCAATTTATATGTCATTGTAATAATCTGTGTGAATATAATTGAATCTTTTACCAATATGATTGAATAATATTACAAATATACTTGTGAAGGCTCAACTTCAATTTCATGGTAGAATCTTGGTCTCGAATTTTATGGCAATATTACCTGACTTTAGTTGATGATGTAGTAGTAGTGTAGAATCCTCTGAAAAGAAAAAAAAGGAGAAGGTGAAGAAGGTGGTGTTCAACATAAGAAAAAGGAGGAATTTTGCCA
>Ga0116227_10005837_pt1 | contig 25461 bp, 25 predicted proteins | sample S1TSphgellanicum_FD_89693 | JGI IMG/M metagenome (GOLD analysis project Ga0116227, IMG submission 89693) | Host-associated microbial communities from peat moss isolated from Minnesota, USA - S1T2_Fb - Sphagnum magellanicum MG | ecosystem: Host-associated > Plants > Peat moss > Unclassified... | reverse complement strand
CCCCCCCCCCCCCCCCCCCCCCCCCCCCCGCCCCCCCCCCGCCCACCTCCGCCCAAAGCATACTAGTATTGTAAAAGGAGAATGTCCTCCCCACACCCTTTTTTTTAAAAAAAAATTTCGTTTGTGCTTTTGTAAGGAGACGGGAAGAAGATGTGTGTGTCTAAGGAGATGGGCGGTTTACATGACAAGATGTGGGGGCACTTGGCATGTGACATGGCTCAAAAACACCCCGCCCCCCCCAAAAAAAAAAAAAAAAAGGCTTTAAAAAACTAAAATAAGGGTCGGTGTGAGATGGAGCACTTGGCATTTGGCACTCTTTTAACGCTTCTTTTAAAGAACCCCAAACTTTCTTCCGAAGTCTCGGCTTGGGTCACTTTAAAGTGCAATAACCAACTTTTATGGGCCTAAAAGCCGTAAGTTCGGACTCGCACCAAGTGCCAACCTAGTGAGTAGAGGTGGACGCATTAGGTGCCTTTTCAAATTTTTAAAGTCGGGCCATCTCATTTATGGGTCTACTTTTCATTTACAAAATTCAATAACAAAAGATTCTTAGAGCCCCGATCTCCCCCTCAAAAGAGGTTTAGGGTTTGAGCCTTTGAAGAGTACTCTGTTACTCTTAACTGTCCGTGGCCACTGTCTGTACGGAGTCAGGGGAAGCTTCATTCTTCCTTTACAATATATAATGTCGGATTTGTTGTAACATTCTCTTGGCCACCAATTTGGTGGAGAAGGACGACGATGATGATAGTATAATACACATGCTTTGCTTTTCTTAAGGCAAAGAAGTTTTTTGTTGGTTTTTTAAGGCTAAAGAAGTTCCAACTCTTGTATCCAAGACTAATAATATGTACATAAATAAGAGCCCTTTCCATTTACTTTCCTTTTTTTTTTAAGGAATTTATTATAAAATATATAATAATTTATTTTTTCTTAGTCATTTGTTGTTTGCACTTAGTTCAATGTGAATGGAGTTTCAAAATAAAATAAAATTGGGTGTGTTTTGAGGGACTTTATTTCCACGTTGTCGTGTTCTATGAGTCTCATCATCATTTGTGTGCACGCTTTAAAACGTGTGTGACTTTGTTAGATTTGATGGTGTGTTTTTAGTCATCAACCTAATACTTTCTTAGGAAGCTATATTTTGCACTATTTTAATGCATGATTATTCCTTTTGGAATTTTGATTAAGTAAAGTAGTTCCACCTAATCTAATTCATAAGGAATTATTTGAGAATGTCCCAATTCACTTACATTGATCATTCTCCAACCTCCAAAAGATTAGTGGGTTGTGGTCAAGTTATATTCTAACACGGGGAGGAGATGGGGATTTTTTTAATCTCCCCATGATTTGTGATTTGTGGTTTAGTCTTGTTTGGTTTGGTGGGTCTCACATGATGAATTTACTTTGTATTGTCTAGATATATGTAGATGTGGTGAATCGGCATCTTCAAATTTGTGAATTGTGAACAACTAATATATCAAAGCATTCATATTGTGTCCGAAATTTAAGGCTCCAAAGACATGTGTGGGTTGTTTGTGTCCATGGAGCAATTTTGTAACACATGTCGATTCTATTGTTCTAGACTACAAAGTTCCTTAAAAACTTGAACATTCCTTCAATTTAATGAAAAAAACATTCACCTACTTTGTAGGTAAAGTCTCACTTTTATTGAAAAATGACAATGTAAAGGGAATCACAACTTATCTAGCACACCTTTTTGTTAATAGTTGATAGAAGATTGAAGCACTCTCAAAACAAGTACACAAACATTTTAAGCAATTAAATTTTCTCTTAAAAAACCATGAAACAAGGAACGTTTTTTTTTTTTGACAAAAATAAAAATTTCGAAAATTTTACTTTTCATTGTAAATTTGACTATTTTTCTTTTTTGGGGGAATAATTTATTAAATTTTTGAGATAGAAAAATAGAAAAAATAAAAGACCTAAAAATTTAATAGGCTTATAAAATCACACGGATATAAATGCTTGATTAACATAGTTGAACATGCAAAATCAAGTTGTTAGCAATGTTTTTTTTTTTCAACTTTGTGATTTTACTCAAGTGGTGATAATCCATAACTATATTTAGCCAAATTTAGCAATATTCAAAATATGAAAGTAAAAAATATTAAGCACTCCCTTTCATATTGCAGACAATTGTGCCAATTTTTGATCATTTTCAAATAAATGTTTTCTTGTTTGACTAGTTTTTTCCCCCAAAAAACAGGAAATTTGCTATGGAATGTTCCTTTTTATAAATATTCTCCACCCCAAAAACAAATCACTAATTAGAGTTATCCGTAAAGTCAGGCTATCAAGGGGCAAGAATGGCCAGTATCGGCATAGTAGGGCATCAAACTTGTAAGTGGGAATGAAAATTTTACAAAATGAAATAACTGGGACCCAAACTAGTTTTCCCACCAATTTTGATGGTAAACTGAGTTTCATCCTATCTTTCCCTTTTCCTGAGAGCCTCACTGCCGCTACATATATTTTCACTGCTCCTACCTGTACAACTACTATAAGTAGTCTTGAACCTTGTTCATTAAGTGCTGAGTTTCAGCATTTCATGCCCAGATTTAGTAAAATTTCATTATTTTGCGGATACCACTGAAAGAGGGGGATAGGGGCCGAAATAAGAGGAGATTGGGGGTAAAAACAGAGGATAACTTTCCAGATAACTCTACTGTAAAAGGTGAATGACATAGCTCCAACTTTACCATCCTCTAGAATCCTAGATTAGGAGCAAGGTCGACTAGAGAATCCCCCATAGAAAGTGAGTTGGGTGAATCAAAGTTGACATTCAATTCATGTTGAATTATGACATTTGTTGGTGTTCAACTAATTTGATGAACTACCCAATTGGAATCCTAGCGATAGGAGAGGTTTAGGGTTTGACTTATGTCTAGAGAGACTTATTCACTCTCCATCTTCTCAGTCATTTGCTAGGTAAGTTGGTAGTATGTATTGCTCTACTTATTATATAGACTTGCTGACTTTTGAAATTCTTTTCCCCACATGACAATTTTGTTGTGGAATTGTTGTTGGAGCTAACCGAATTGCATGTGTCAAAAGAATAATCTCATAAGCAGGTAAGGCATTTGGTGGCTACTAGGTGGTTTGGTAGATATTACATACATGTGATTAATTTGTACATTCAAATACAATAATAAAATGTTTTTTCTATCCACATATCATCCATCATATGTGTGGATGGTTAGTACATAGCTAACCACCATGGTGAGTTATGGAATACAATAAAAAAAGTGTTTTCTATCCACATATCATCCATCATACGTGTGGATGGTTACTACATAGCTAACCACCATGGTGAGCTATGGAATACAATAGAAAAAATGTTTTCTATCCACGTATCATCCATCATACGTGTGGATGGTTAGTACATAGCTAACCACCATGGGGAGTTATGGAATACAATAGAAAAAAATGTTTTTTATCCACGTATCATCCATCATACATGTGGATGGTCAGTACATAGCTAACCACCATTGTGAGTTATGGAATACAATAGATGAAGTGTTTTCTATCCACGTATCATCCTTCATATGTGTGGATGGTTAGTACATAGCTAACCACCATGATGAGCTATGGAATGCAATAGAAAAGTGTTTTTTATCCCCATATCATCCATCATATGTGTGGATGGTTAGTAGTACATTGCTAATCACTGCGGTCAGCTATGGAATACAATAGAAAAGTGTTTTTTAATCCACATATCATCCATCATATGTGTGGGTGGGTGGTTAGTACACCATGCTCAGCAGCTATTGGGCAAGATTACAATGGAAAATTTGTTCCTTGTCCACATACCATCCATCCATCCATCCATCCTGCATGGTTACATTTGGATGGTTAGTACATAAGTAACCACTATAGTTAGGTGGTCAGCTATGGGAAAGGAATACAACCGAAAAGTGCACATAGCATCCATCCTTCATGGTTACATGACGATGGTTAGTACATAGTTAACCACCATAGTCAGCTATGGGACACGAATACACCCCAAAAGACTTGTATCATTCCTTGATGGTGAAAATATATGCTCTCTTGTCGCCTCCATGTTCCCTTAGATTGGCTTTATTTATGTTCTCTTGTCACCTCCATGTTCCCTTAGATTGAGTTTATTTATGTTCTCTCATCACCTCCATGTTCCCTTAGATTGGGTTTAGTTATTAACCAACAACCTCCAAACATGGTTTTCTCTCTCTCTCTCTTGGTTTTAGTTTTTTTTCTTTTGGAATTTGATGTTATAGTGCTTTGCTTTCATTTTCATATCCAACTTCTTTTTTTTTCCATGTCAATGAGTCTTTTATTTTGACAAGTTGATAGATTGTGAAGCATGTCTTTTGATGGGTTTAAGGTTTTTTTTGTACAAAAATGTGTGACGTGAATTTGACTTGTGGTGTGGTGTGGTGTGCTAAAACTTTAGAATTTTTTTATGTGACGTGAATTCAACATGTGCTTGGCAATGACGACCGATTGCAAAAACAAAATGAACTATGAGTGTGGATGAGTTAAAGAAGATGGTATGAACTTTGAAGTTAAGAATCACCCCAAGTCTTGAAAATTCTCGTCAAAACATAACAATTGCTGCAAAGGTCATGTAGAGCCCACCAAGGTCTTGCAAAAAGGAAATGCAGCAATAGCTACAGTGATGGAAACATTCTAAGAAACATGGCTTTTGTGTATCAAATCAAATTGTTACTTTGTCTTGAATGCCATACTACAAGCAATTACCTGAAAACAAAGAGAAATAAACTCATGTAGAGTATGGATTTTTAAATTTTATTTTCTTCCATTAGCTAATAAAAAAGAGGGAAAAAGGGGAAAAAAAAAGGGGGAAAAAAAATTGTTCAAGTCCTAAACCCTAAACATTAGCCAAACGAAAAAAGAACATTCAAGTCTTAATAGACAAGTCTTAAACACTAAACCCTTAACCCTTCTTTTCCCCTTTTGTGTCTTGCAAACTTCCCTTCTCTCATAAATTTAGGGGAAACATTTATAACTCATGATTATATGTTTAAACTCACTTAAACCCTAAACCCTTTTTTTCCTTTTTTTTTTGTTTTTTGTTGCCTTCTTTCATATAAACTCTCAATAAAAATAATTTGTAAACTCGTTTAAACACAAAACCCTAAACCCTATTTCTTTTTAAACCCTTTGTTTTGTCTTGCCTTTGTTTATAAATTTGGAGAAACATTTGTAACTAAAATTGTGTTTTTTGGCCACTCAATTGCGGGTTTTTGCATGTCATGTTAAGGTTTCCTGCATCCAACTTGCCATAAGAATCCAAAGTGATGGCTTAAGAAACATCAAAGGGGCAATAGGGTGAGAGAAATAATCAAATTTTTTTCCAATTTTTTGTGATGAGAGACATGAAAAGAGAGCCTCTCAACAAATAATCAACCCAAAATTTCTTGTGCAAGTGCAAATATAGGCATAAAATACACAAGGTCCATGCCATGATATTTATACATTATTATTTATTTAATAGACATAACATCTTTTTATTACTTACATTTTTTAATACTTAACAAAAACAAAAAATTGCAATTAAATTAAAAATTGCACAAGAAGAAAAATAAATAGAAATACCTAAAGACTAATTATATTAGATATTTGAAATAAATGAAGTATCTCATCATTTGTCTCACCTTACCTACTACTACTTCTAGATCTTTAAGTTCTACTTTTTTTTTTCTTTTTTTTTCCTAATTAGTTTCTGAAATTACAAATTACTTTTTATAGGTGTGATTGAAAATCACCTACTTATGCTCATAAAAATCCAAGCTACTTCTAGCATTGTGGTGTTGTTGTAGTAGACCCAACAAAATGCATAGCCTATGCCTAAAGGCATGACCCATTTTTATTTATTTATTTTTTAAAATTTAATAAAAAGGTAAGGAAAGTGGCAAGGGTTGTGGAAGAATACATTTATTCCTTTTTTTCTTTTTTTTTTTGTCCTCGCAATCTTTTCATGCAAAAAATCTACATGAAAAAATATTGGAAAGATGAAATAAATGAAATCCAAGTAGAAATGGGTATCTTTGTGTTTTCATTCATTAAGCTTCAATCCATCTTTCTCTTAAAGCACAAGTGTTTGATAAAATCTGTTTGTTTTCCTTCCACTTCTTTCTTCTCTCTTTTAGGAGAAAGAAACAAATCTAGTAGGCTAGAGATTCCACCATTCACCCAAAGCTTTTCAGGGTTATAAATAAATAAATAAATAAATAATTAATTAATTAATTAAAATTTAAAAAAATAATTGCTCTTCCAAATCCATGCAACCATCAAGAGGTTTTTTAAATTTCTTTTCTTTTATTTTCTTTTCTTCTTGAGTTTTTGGAGTGAAAACCCATTTGGAGAAAATCCATCCATCCATCCATCCATCCAGGTGGGGACCCATTTGAAGAATTCATCCATCCAACCATCCATCCATCCATCCAGGTTGCTACAGTGAGCACAACAACAACCTGTTGGTGGCTTTTCCTGCTGCCCTTTCTCTCTCTCTCCCAGGCAGAAAGGAGGAGAGAATCAGCAGAAGGAAAGGAAGGAAGGAAGGAAGGAAGAAGGAAGAAGAAGAGGAAGAAGAAGAGGAGGACGAGGAAGAGTCCAGAGTTCATGGGGACCCAACTAACTTTCATCTCTAGCTGCTGCATGTGTCACTCTGTGCACAACAATAGCCACTTTTCCCTTTCAAAGTGATGCAGCAGCGGCATCATCGTCATCATCAACAGCTTCCTGGAGTGACCCATGGGGGAAAGAAATCTGCTGCAATTACATGTGCAAGATGGACACCCCAAAAACTTGTATACACAACAACAGTTTGTGTGCAGCAAGAAGGGAGAAGTCCAACAAGAAGAAGAAGAGGAAGAAGAGGAGGAGGAGCAGGACAAGGAGGAGGAGAAGGACCTTCTTCTTTGAACAGGAAGAGAACGTTGTCTAGAATTCTAACAACTTGCTCTTGAATTACACAATCCAAGACTTGTTGTTTTTGTTGTTGTTGAATTAAATTTTACTGCAAGAAGCTTGGAGCCCGCCATAAACCTCTTTTTTTCTATTTTTTCCTATCCAGTTTGGAGTTTAGCTTTTGCGTGCCTCTCTCGCTTGAGAAGAAGAATTGCTTTTGCTTTTTTGCTTTTTTTTTGTTTTTGTCGTGTATGATCGATCGACATGGGTCAGTTTGGGAGATCATGAAAAAAATTTAGCCATGATCTCAGGATTCGAGCATTGAAGTTCATGTATTCTAGCTTTTCGGCTAAGGAATTCTGATCTTTGCTTGCATGATCTCCCGGGAAGATTTGTCAAGTATAAAATTCGGTGTTGGGTGGGTGATTGATTCATCCAGGAACAGCCAGAGACTTACTTGGGTAACTAGCATTTGCATCTTACAGTGCAGAGCTTCCCCTTCTCCATCGTCTTCAAAATTGCAGCTTGCAGAGAGACACACAGAGAGACACAGACACAGAGAGACAGAGAGAGAGAGAGAGACAGAGAGAGAGAGAAGCATTGAACCAGCTGTGTCTACAACAAGCTCTGATCTTGAGCTGTACTAGAGCTTCTGCATCATCCATCTATCGATCTTGCACGCTGCTGCAGCTTATTTATAAGGTTGTAGCTAATTGCCAACTTCATGATGAATTAGACATGGCAGCAATCTTAGATCCCCGTCCACCACATGCTTGAAAGCTGCTGCTGAGGTTCAAGAGATTTGACCACAAGTTCTGTTTGACCTTAATTCAATGGGTGATCTTCTTCTTTTTCATTCAAGAAGATCAGGATCCAAGACTGAGCAAGCAGAATTTGGACATGATCAGAAACATAGCCGAGGATCTGCATGCAAAATATTATTCCTCCATCATGACATTTGTGCAACAGAAATGAATGCCGGCAGGAATCATCATGGAAGCTCGCGGAATCCCAGCAGAAGCAGCAGCTTGATCAACTCTCAATTGCCAATACTAGTCTTGGTTCTAGTAGTACAAGTTCTTCTAGCATCTCATTTTCCATCTCCAGCTCAAGCTCAAGGAGCAGTAACTGCACCAGAGCTGCTGCAGTCGAGGCTGCTGCTGCAACAAAGAAGCAGCAACAAAATCGACAGCAACAGCAACGGCTTCAGAGCTTTGGATGCCAAGAGCGACCGCATTGATCCTCTGAACCACTTCCGGAAGTACAAAGCTGGCTATGATCTCAAAAGCAAACACTACTGGGCGGTACGTGAACAAGACCCAACCTGCTTGCTGCAAGTCCCTAGAAACTGGTCCGGGAAAGTTTGTGCAACTGTTGGGAATTGCAAGTGCAAGTGCAATTGCAATTGCAATTGTAGGATCTGATTGTTTTTTTTGCTTCCTGGAGTTTCAGAGTCTGTTTTAGTTGCTAAGAGATTGGGTGCATGGATGGTGCTGCAGTCCGTGATCTTCACAGGAATCTATGGATATGCAATTGCAGCAGCATGGGTACTCTTGGGTCTGCTTTTAACGCTCCTGGTTTGCTCCAAATCTCTTCTTCGATGGAGGCGTCGTCGCGCACGCCGCTCCTCCTCCTGTCGCTCCAAGACTCTGCGTCGTGCACCTGTTTCAAACTCCATTCCTCGCCTCGTTGTCGTCCTCCTCTCTACTGCCGCCATGTATGCCTCTCTCTCTCTTTTCCATTTCTCGGTGTTGCTTGCTGGGCTTGTCTTCTTGTTCTTCATCTTCTTCTTTGTAGCTGCTCATACTTGCAGCAGCAAACACAATAAACCCACAACTGCTTTGCTTGCTTGCTGAGAGACAAAGCATTGAGTGGTTGTTTTTGTTGTTGCATGAGGATGGATTGTTTTGTGTTGTTTTTTGTGTTGCAGAGGATGCATTGTGGCTCTGTATGTAAGCATCCAGGAGTTCAAGAGCCAAACCACAGACGTGGAAGATGTAGTTCTGGAAGCTGCACAAAATGCGACAAACTCAATCCACACAGTATCAGCACAGATTGCAAGTGTGGAGACCATCTTGCAACCTTACAGCTCTCCAAGCTTTCTCGCATCTCTCAATTCCATTGAAAACACACTCTCTGAACAAGCCAACGATGTGGAATCCAAGGTCCTTGTCAACAAGAAGACATACAAACATGTGGTTGACATCATGTAAGTCCCTCTCCCATCCATTCTTCCCCCATCACCCCCACCCCATCCCCCCTCTGCCTGCAGCAGCAACAACAGCTGCACAAACAGTTCCAGGTTTGGTTTCCCCATTGTTCTTAATTGGGTTTTCTTGTTCTTGTTCTTCATATTGTGCCATGGTTTTGCAATTTGCTCAAGCTTTTCACTCACTCACAGCTTGCAAAATCTGTGGGATATGGCAGTGAGATTGTGTTGATCCTGATGACAACAGTAACTTTCCTTCTTATTATTGGCGGACTTGGTATGGGCCCAGTTTCTTCTTCTTCTTCCCCAGTCCCAACTCTCTTTCCTCCTTTTTCTTGCATAGCTTCCCTTTTTTTTTGTCTTCTTGAAACAGTTTTGGTTGAGTCTAGTTGGTAGTGATGTTGCAGCACTTTGTGAATCCTTCCTTTGATTTTCTACTACTGTCATATGATCTGCATGTGGCATTGGGAGGGAGGGATTACATACATAGTGTTGTTGTATGGTCCATGGAGCTTTTTTTGTGTGGGTTTTTGTTTTTAACCTTTGTTTTGGTAGTGAGATATAGATTGCTCAGGTCGGGTTTTCAAGGCCTGTTCTGTTGTTCTCATGATTTTGTTTTGGGTGATTTTGGATGGCAGCATCGACGTTTCTGATGTGGATTCAATTCTTGTATTTGTAAGTCTCTCATGTTTGTGCAGAAGCATCTGAGCATTTTAGTGCTTGTTCAGATTTTGCTGTTGCTGCCACCATCACCGATTGTTGCTAACAGGATTTTGTTTCATTAGTGGCTGCTGATGATTTTATGGTCTTTTATATGCAATTTTGTATCTCACCACAACTCAATTCCCCGGATGATCACCACCACAACCACCAACCAATAGCAGCCTTTTCTGCTAAGCACTTCTGCTAGCTAGATAGATTTCGGATTCAGAAATTAGGTTTGGATTCAGGATTCAGAAAATTAGGGGTTTGAGCTTAGCAATTTTTGTTTCAAAGAAAGTAGAGAGACTGTGTGAAATTATTTCATGTGTGTTTTTCTGTTGATGGACAGTATCATCGTCATGGCTTGGATTATGACAACCTTGACTTGGCTCGCATTTGGCATCTTCTATGCTGCTCACAAGTAAGTTACTACTACTCCCATTTTCTTTTGTTAAGAATATTTCTTCTTTCAACCCTCATTTTGAAGCAGAGGATTGAGCTTCTTCGTCACAGATAAATTTTCTGTTCAAGACCAAAAAAAACAAAAAATGCAACATTTCTTCTGGAATGAATTCAGGGTTTCATGGTCTGAAGATTTTTAGCATGATGGGTTTGCATGCTCTAAGAATGGCAATTCAAAATCTGTTTCATTTTTTTGTGTTTGTCCTCTATGTGTAATTCTACAGTTCTGACAAGTGTGTGTGGGATGCCGGGGTTTGTTTGCAACTTGTGTGAAACAAAGTGTTGGGTCAGACACATGCGTATCATTGAACGAATACCTACACAATCCAGTCAACACTACTCTCGAGGCTCTGCTCCCTTGTGCTGCTTTGGCTTCAGCCAACCGCACATATCTGGAAGCTCGCATCGGTATTGATACTGTTATTAGAACTGTATGTCAGCTAGGCTTCTTCCCTTTCTCTTTTGCATGATATTTGGTGCAAAAGAATTGGCATCATCTTCAATTTTGGCAACAGAATAAAAAGTTGGTGTGTGCACACATGCATGTTATGACCAAAATTTTCAATGCTGAATCCTGATGGAAAACTCTGTGTTGGGGGTTTTTCTTTTGCTTGCAGCAAAATGTTACATTCATGACGTATGCAGAGGGCATAACAAGTCTAACAGGCTTATGTGACCCCATTGGTCCAGCCCCTGATTACACTTATACTGGCATTTGCCCTAACACAACACTTCCAATTGGTGACCTGCAAGAAGTGAGTAATCCCTACACCTTATAAAGAACACTTCATGTATTTCCGTGTAAGGTACTGAAAACATTTCAGTTGCAGCAAATAGAAATCCATGTTTCTAAAAATGAACACACAAGTCTTGATGCTCATGAGACACTGAGGATAGAGAAAAACATTAGGTGAGCTTGAAGGTGAATCTGATGATGGGGACATTTTGGGTGTTGGCAGGTGATAGCACCCTTGGTATGCAATAATACAAACCCTGCAGCACTCTCTCCAGCATGCACGAATAGTGGTAAATTGATCACTGAGAATGAGAATGCCACATTCACAGATCTTAGTCAAGGTAAACCACCTCGGGCTCTTGTCCCACAATCTCATGTACACAGCAGACTATTTCTCAGGCTACAAAATCTTCTTCAATAGATAACAAGCATCAGCATCCTGAGCAAAACTTCAAAACAAAGTGATGAGAGAGAATCCCATGAATGCATATATGTGTGCACATGGGTGTTTGTGCATCACAAGAATTGTTGCTTTTGTGGATGTCGTAGATAGACTTTGGCTCCCAAGTAGAAGGAAACCAAAGAAATAGGTAGTTAGTTGTCTGGAAGTTTGTGAGGAATTGAAGGCTCATGGTTGTGATGATGGATGGGTGTTTTTGGGGAGGGAATGTCAAGCAGCTGGTCAAGCCATCCTCAACACATTCCCATTAATCAATGGACTCACCAACTGCTCATTTGTGACTGACACAGTGTCAATAATAGTCACACAGAAATGCAAACCTGCCAATGCTGCCATCGACCACCTCTGGAATGTATTCCTTGTGCTGTCATCCCTTATGATCTTTCTCATTGCATTCTGGGATGTTGCCAACCGGTTGAACTCACAGCACCACTACCTGGCCACCATCATACCCCAAGACAGAGGCTCATCTCCTGACTCTTCTCCGATTGCAATTGTCAAATAGTGAGAGATTGTGTGTGAAATTCTGATAATTCAATCAGATTTTGTTCTGTTGTTTCTTCACCAGACAGACACAAAAGTGTGTGTTTTTTGTGCCATACCCAAAGTTACAAAACCCAACCTTGAGATCAGCCCTTATCATGACAACAAATGTGTGTTATGGTAAGAAGATACACACCCGAAGGAAAACCATACAAAGCCATGACTGCAACACATATGATTTTTGTGTTCAGTGTTATGTTACAACACAGAGGCCAAGATCAACAGCCCTCAACAATCTACAACAGCACACTCAAAAGCGCCTTCGGCAGCAAGCCCTTAATGTCAGGAATGCCCAGTTCCTGGGGCCAAGTCGGGTGTTACTGACCAACCATATAAAGCTGCAGTGGAGATTCATTCACACCAGCCACACATACATCTCTCTCTTTCCCACCCATGTCAGCCAGAGTGAACCAACAACAGGCACCAGGAGTGCCATGAGGGATGGATGGGTGGGTAGGTGGATAGGAAACACTTTCCACTGGGTTCCAGTTCCCGAGCAAACCATGGTGGTTTGGTGTCAGGTTCTGTTTTCACTACCTACTAACAACCCACTAGCCCCAAGTCTACCTATGTACTAACCATCTATATGCATACTAAGCTAGTAACCAACTATTTTTCCTTCCTACCTACCTACCTACCTATTGACCGACAGATCGACCAACTGACTAGACTTATTTTTTACAGGATAGGTTAATCAAAGTGAAACCCAACATTGACTTATTTGGGATTCATCCACAACCGTGTCATAACAGGCCTTTGCAATGGATGGTGCGCTGGTGGCTGATTGTTCACCCTGGTGCACCCATGTTAAAGACCTTGCTTGTTCTATGCGGGTTTCTGAAGTTTCCCACAGGAGCGCATCTATGCGTCAACTAGGTAGATGGCCTGCTACTGCCTCTTGTAAGGCGAAGGGGTCAACCATATACACTTTAAATTCAGCTTGTGAACCATTGCAGGTTTTTGAATGTTTCATCTGATGTCCACATTTTGTTTACACTCTTTGTATGTCAGATGTAGTCAACACTAGTAGAGAGGCTTACACAGGGGCTTTGGGTGAAAATGCTCCAAAAAAAAATCAGAAACTACAATGTCTGAAAATCAGAGACTACATGTCTTCATAATGCTTCAAAGTTGAGTGCAATATTCATCGATATGAGAGCATGTTTATGAACACTAAAGATCATAAAATGACACAACATACATGCCATTTTCTTACAAACTTGTAGAAATCATGAAGTTTTCGAAGTCTCGAAATTTTCTTTCCTTGAACCCATAGCATTTTAAGAAGACCAAATCCAAATCCAAAAGTCATAAATACACACCTATGAAAACTTCACTTCATCATTTTTGCAATGAGAACGGTTACAATATACCCTCCAAACCTATCAAAATCATACCAATGCATGAAAAACACATCAATAACTTTTGGAAATATTGTAAGTTGAGAGACTTGACTTAAGACCTTTTGAGCCTAAGATCCCCACCAATCTTCTAAAACATACAGACATAGATATAGACTGTTTTGTTGAGGAGTCACTTTTTATGTTCCATTTGAATTAAAGTATTCATTGGATTATCACCTTCCAGGTCTCAAGGATGAGTGATTTTCCAGAATGAATTAATAAAAAGGATTTGACCCCCTTTGAAGGATAACAAGGCCTCAATTTTAGGACCCTTGTCCCACTTCTATATGCAGTTAAGATTGTATTGGAGAAGCAAGGTAAAATGCAAATGGAACTTTGCTTTGAACATTGGGTGAAAAAGAAGCCACATTTCAAGCAAACCAATCTCTTTGACTGCACAAGTACAGATAAGTGAGATGCGCAACACCACATAAGAAATTCCATATTAATTGAGTATGGGTGGGTGAAAGGAAACAGGTTACCTAAGGAGGACTGCATCTAAACACACCCACTAAACAGACAACAGCTATGGAAAATCTATGCCTTGTAGCTGATAGGCACCAAGGATTCTTGCAAAGGGCTAATCTGCTCCTCCACCCGCTTTGCAGCCTTGAGACGAAGCTGGATGAGCTGCTTCTTGCGCTCATAAAAGACCTTGGATTTGGCCTTCCGCTTCTCCTCCAATTCCTATGCAATAGTCCAAACAGTATCACAGATTCAGAGCAACTCCAGACCATAGTTCACTCTTTCCCCAGTACTCCTGATGTACAGTTACAATCATTGCTCTTCAACTATATGCCTGGGCTTCCAGTGAACACATCTATTTGTCACTTCATACAAATTTACAGGGTTATCAAAACATACCTTGATGGTGTCATAATGGTGCCAGCCAACCTCGGTAGAGAGACGGCCCAACAAACAGAACTTATGCCCTGGCTGCAACCTCAACACCCTGAAATCACCCAGCAAAACAGGGTTACCAATGCTTGACAACATTAATAGAAAGGGGATATAAAACCATGAAAGAAAGAAAAACTAATCCAGAGGGAGATCCCAGAGGGCTTTGAAGCCTGCACTTACAGCTGGACCACTCATGCATTACAAAGTAATGGCATGTCAACAGCAAAAGGCAATCAGAGTTAACCAAGGAAAGGCTCATCAGGAACTCACTTAAGTGCATCAGGGATCACCATTCTCTTTATCTTGTCGTAGGGAGCAGGAATACCCTCAAAAGCCTTTAGGCGCTCCAACGCAGCAGCTCCTCGCTTTGTCTTGTGGGGGATCATTCTGCAGCAACATAGCAGACATAAATGAGAATTCCCACACACAGCTTGATCATACAATTCCAATGCACATCAAACACACATAAATCCATCTCCTATCCATGTTCCTAATTCAAACCAATGCAAAGAATTTTTGACAAAACATTTGATCATCAAGCCACTCACTTCCAAATAACCTAACTCCTGCAGCTTTCCCATTCGAAAAATAAAGAATGTCCCTTCATTAAGTCCAAGAAAACCCACCCTCGGATAGTTCTCCAGAGAATGCGTGCTGGTGCACGGAAATGAATAGGGCCCTTGCTGGGCTTGGTGTTCATCCTTTTCCTTAAAAACCTCAAATACTTCATCTTTTGCCGGACCAGCCCGCCTGAGAGACAAATCTCCTCGCAGCGCACTACAACCTATTCCCAACATCGGCAAAGGTTAACTCCCCTATCCTCAGTTGCTAGAAAAAAAAATCCTCAACCAACATCCGAGGTGTTCATGAAGAAGTTCACAAAGTCGCCCAGAATCCATCCAAGAGGAAAAAGGCCATAGAAAATGCTCATTGCATTACATACAATCTCTCACCCCACACCACCGAGCCAAAAATAACGCCCTCCTTGAAAGCTAAGTGTTCATAAGAAAGAACCTGCTGCAAGAAAGAAGAAGAAGAAGAAAAACCACCGCTTTTACAACTACCTCTATAGGACTCAACCGAGAGGAAAAGAAAAAGACATGAAAAGCCCAAAACTCCACAAACCACTGCCATTAATTCCCTCACCGATCTCTTACTACTCCAACTACAAGCAAACACACCGATCATCTAGTGCACAAAACAGTCATATCAGACTAAAGAAAATTTGAACGAGATCTAAATAACATTGCAAAACAAGATAAAGAAAACCAAAAAGAAGAAGAAGAAGAAGAAGAAGAAGAAGAAAAAAAACGTACTACACGCTGGCCATTCAGAAGCTCCTTGGCAAGAATCGATGCCAAACGTCCCAGCATGTGATGCCGGGCATCCACCACCACCACCTTGGCACACAGACCGGATCCCGTCACCATTTTGCCTGTTGTGCTCGCTTGCCCGTCTGCAGCTCGCAGCAATGGCGATGTCGAGAAAGGTCGCAATATCAAAGAGACCCCGCATTGCGGTCTGCTCGCCGCCTTGTCTCCTCGTCCCGTCATCCCAACCCTAATCTCCGAACCTCATTCCATAGTCCGCTAACCTTCTTTCCTAGCCTAAAACTAGCCAAACCTCCCTCCCCTAACCTACTGGACGAACCTAATTTCAGTACTTCCGAACCTAATCTCCAAACCTAAGACAACTCCAAACCTAACTTCCTACGCGTGTGTCACGGATGAGAACTGGATGTGTTTTGATGTTTATCATCTTAGCTTCCTTGCCGCCACGGCGACCGCGCAAAGCTTCCGCGCGTGAGGGCTTGACGATTGCGAAGATCGCGGCCGGATCGCGAGCGAGACAGAGCGTAAGCGCGGCGGAGATTTGCGTCATTGCCGAAGCTTGCTAGCGAGGGAAATTGATCCATTGCTTGTCTGTTTGTCATTTGCATTGGGCTTGAAATCTGCACATCTTGTTGCCATGTTCACTGTCTATTACATGACGGCGGCATGAACAGAAATAGTAATATTTGACGAATCCACGAGACCCAAGCTGCAGTATCACGTATGATGTTTGAACTCTCCTTTCAATTGCATGACACAGAGGGGGTTGTTATACTATGGGTGTGTGGAAGATCATCAGAGGTTGTGAGAGATCTGACAATTCACGATATATGTTTTGTGAATGGTCTTTTCCGTTAGTTTTCAACAGCTTTGACTGCCTTCTGTGGCACATGTTGCTTTGCTGCAGCAAATATGAGCTTTTGGGTGACATCAGTGATAGTTTTAGTTGGAAGTCTGAGTTGAAGATTGAGGTTTCTTAGTGGTGTAGAAGGTGGACTTTGATGAGATTGGATCCTCATTGCTGTTTGAGTGTCAAGAGAAAGCTACCCATTGTTTAGGTGTAGAGACTAGAGACGTATCTATTTACATTTGCTTGAATAGTTTGGGAGTCGAAATTTTGATTCAATATCTAATGAGATTATCTAATGGAAACAAAGGTTTTGGTTATGGGCATTATACTCGGATGTATGTGCTACGCATTTTCAGAATTCATGATACTTGGTGAGATCATATTACAAGGATTATCTTTTGTTTTGAAAGAACATGATTTTGCAATCAGGTCCATTGTCCATGGAAGAGAAGTATGAATGAAATAAGGTGTTATAACTAGGTAGCTCATTGTCAAGGTTAAGATTCAAGTTATTGTGAATTGGAGAATTGGGTATTCTCCCTTGTCTTGTGAGCAATGCAAATTGTTTCAAGGCAAGATCTTTGAAGGCATGCATAGGTATGTGTGGTGAGGAGTTAAACTCATGTTCATGTCATTCAATTTTGAATTTCATTGTAATCATGTGGAGTTTAGGTGTAAATTGTTCATGATTAATAGAACAATAATTGTAGCCTTGCCAAAGTGGACAAAGGGATCCCATCAAAACTTTGAAGTTGAGCATATTAGACTTGAAATTAGTCTTGAGATGGTTGATAACAACATTTGAAAGATATATTTATTACCTTGTTTTCTCTATAGTATGTAGTCATTGTATATAGAGCTCCATTTTTTTCAATGTGCCTAATTATCCTTTGAGAAATCTAGGAATATCGCTACCAACTTGGCATGCATTTTGGACCATTTGTCCACACTTGTAACATAGTGAACATGAATACATTGATAGAAAGACCAACCAACAATCAAAAGAAAAACAACTAACATTCTAATTAAGATTGCATCAAAATATGATCAAACAAACAATCAAGAACTTCAACAATGTATTACTATCATTTATGAATAGGATTCTCAAAGAAGATGAACCATGAAAACATAATAATGAGGTGTATAAAATTAGATGGAATTGAATTTTGTTCAAATTTAATAGGGGTTTTTATGAACCCCTATTTGCAATTTTGTTGAAAAAAAAAGCTTATAATTGATAGTTCCCCCAATAACAACCCACACAAGTTTAAAAGAAAAGAAAAATCAAATATATGCCCTAAAGAAAATTATCTATAAAAAAAATATAAATAAATAAAAGAATGTCAAAATACCTCTTTCATAGGTCAAGTAATTGCATTGTTGATGTGATTGTGTAAATCCAACAAATGTTTCTCATTCATCACCAATTATAATTGTCACTATATGTTGTAATTATGTTGATGATATTTCTATGAATATACCAATAACTAATACTCGTAATGTTGAAAGAAAACAATCTTGTAGTTTAATATACACATTTATGTTCACATTAACTAAATGAATATATTCTTAGATTTATCCATGGAAAATTACATCCATTCATAAATTTTAAAATTTATTTATGAAACATAATTTAAAATATTCTTACATTAAAATAAAAAAAGAAGTAATATTTGATGGCATCATGATTTTAAAAAACCTTTTTTTTTCATTTAACCACACAAATGTATCACATTTTGTTTAAAATAGATTTTTTTTTTTGCACAAAATATCATGCTCATTAAAAGAATAGAGCTACCTCACAATCCTCACCATCTTGTCTATTGTAAATATCTTTTTAGGTTCGGCAATAATTAAATTTTTTAAAAAATCAAATTTTCCAAAAATTATCTATTTGAAATGTCAAAATTCAAGGAAATTAGAAAGGAAGGCAAAATTCAAGGAACCGCCCAACACTCCTAGGTACCCAAACATTGGATGAAAGATGTGGATGAAACCCTAATCTGCGCTCAGCAAGCTCGCAACAAAGGCTCTCCCTCGCGGCGACGCTTGCTCTCTTTCTCGCGCACTCCTCCAGCGTCTCCCTCGCGCGCGACCTCGCTTTGCTCGAATCTCGACCACTTTTGTCGCGTATTTTCGCCTCCAGCAACCATGAGTACGTGCTGTAACTTCCTTCTTTGCCGCTCTTGATCCCTCCCAAGTTTTTTTTCCTCTTTTTTTGAACTTTTTGCTGCTTTAAACTGTGCGCCGACATCATGTTCGTAGGATGCTTAGTGTCGGATTTGCTTCTTCCACTCTTGTTTTTGTTCCGTTCTTTCTCCCGTCAGTCAACTCTGAATGTAGTGACTCAAGAGGATCATAATATCTGTAGTGGTTCTCCCTTCTTCTTCTTCTTCTTTTTCCTGTAGGAAGACGAGCTATTGTGTGGGTGTTTTCGGTTCTTCTTAGTTGGTATTTGTGTGCATCCCTAATCCCTTGCCCCTTGTCTACTAGACGATACTCTCGGGGAAGTTGGTATCCTGGTCGGTGAGTTTTGGGAGGCTGGGGAGTTTTGAACCATCAAGGGTTTCATGCATGGGGTGGTGGTGCAGGTAAGGTGCATGGATCGTTGGCCCGCGCAGGGAAAGTGCGAGGCCAGACGCCTAAGGTAGCGAAGCAAGATAAGAAGAAGAAACCCACGGGCCGCGCTCACAAGCGCATGCAATACAACCGTCGTTTTGTCACTGCTGGTACGCCTCAAGAGACTTCCACTTTTTCTTCTCCTGTTTTCTTTGTATTTCAGGCATACACAATATGGGTTAGGGTTCTGCATTTAGCTTTGGAGTTTTTTTCACGTCTCTCTGTTTTGTTTTGACGCTCTGCAGTGTTTTTCTTTCTTTCTTTCCTGTTTTGCAGTTGTTGGATTTGGCAAGAAGAGGGGCCCTAATTCCTCTGAGAAGTAAATGGCAAAGCTGTAGCACCTCGTCCATTGTGGTATGGAGGTTTGCAGTTGAAGTCCTTGTTTTTTAAGCCAACCCTTGTGTGTCATGTTTTTGGTTTATTCAGCACTAGGTTTTGATACAAGCTAGCTTATGTGCCTTCGAGCTTGTCTGTTGCATGCCTAGTGCACACATTCACAAATTTCTGTCCAGGAAACTGATGTTTATCAAGGCAGATTCTCAGTAAAATTCTGGTGCAAATAGGGAATTGGCTTTCAGTTCTGTATCATGTAATTCTTCTGTGATGATGTATCTGTTTTGCAAATGGTGCTGTGTTACAGTGCAGAACTACTGTAGTTTCCATTTGCTGTTCTGGATTAGTGAAGTATTTTGCATCAGGATTGGTGGTGATAAAATAGTTGACTGTTTTGTTTTGTTGAAGGATTTGGCTCTTTGTACTCCCGGTGCAAATGAATGTCAAGTTTAATAGTAGTGCACTGGTTTCAGACAGAAGACTTCCAGCAGCGTCATCTGCCATGGTGTGAGGGGTTCCTTCTTAGGCATTACAACCAGAGAGCTCAAGTTGTTGTATGCCAGCAACTTTACTATGTGCAACAGTTCTCCTGCTCCAGAATTCATTACTGTTAAGAGGGACGATCCATAAGTTCTGCTATCAACCCAGTCTATACAGCATGTGAACAGACACTTGACTTTTAAACTCATGCACTGACCTTGCACATAGTATGACTTGTCCAATGACTGCAGCTCCAATGCCCAGACATTTGTGCAATGGTCCACACTGGTTAAACACAGACCATCATCAGTGCCCACCCTCTATATAGAGTCATGCATTGGGTTGTACCTGACAAACTCATGATTTGGTTGTACTCTGTGCATCCCTCCACCATGTGTGCATCATCAGATTCCATGCAATCCTTATTTGAGGCTTCTCTTGTGGATTTCCTCAACAACCTTCTTCTGGTCCTTTGTTAATGTAGTAATTGATTGACAAAAATGGGCAATGGAAGGTTGTGGCATTTTTTATGCATCTTATGGATGTATGGAAGGCTTTTTTCCATCTGCTTTTGAATCATGGTATTGAAGACCAATGTCTCATGTTCTCAGATGAATGAAAGGGTTTCCATCGTCTCTTTGGTCCATTATATTCAACACAAATATATCATGTGCAAGTGATTTTGTGTGAAATGTGCCATTTTGTAATGATCTTGTAATGGGTATCAAGATTTTACCCTTTTGGAATTGTAATTATTATGGGCACCAAAACAAACCTTCACCATTATGACTTGTTGCCCTGGGTAGCCCAACCTTGACTACATAAGGTGAACTACATGGGCATCATGTGTTGCATGATTATCAAGTCTATCAAACTCATAAAATAAAACCATGCACACAAATCCAAATCCAAATCCAAATCAAAACTAAGTCACAATGCATGAATCCAAACCCAAAATGAACACTCCAACACAACATGAAGGAAAAAAATTAGCATTCAATCACACTTTCCAATACCCTAGTTGAACAGCAGGTTCATCGGGTTGGGTCTTTGGCAAATAATTATTTAATTCTGAAAATTCCATTTTCAACAAAATAATATTCCCAAATATTCCAAAAGATGGGTCCATTTTTTCCTTCACAATTTTTTTTCCACCCCTTTCTTTGAAAGATTTTTTTTGTTTTTTGGAAATTTTTAACATGTCTAAAAATAACATAATAAATTTTTTTTTTTGAGGCTTCTATTCAACTGTTTTGGGAATCTCAAATACAAATTTTAGGACTTTCAAAAATATTGTGTTTCATTGGGACAAACCTCCAAATATAAAGTAACCAAAAACCATGTTCCTAGAAAATTGGGTTTTGAGGGGGGGGCAAAAAAAATCTTGCAAAATAATAAACTCTTGTAAAGAAATACTAGTCATATATAAAAAGAAAAATGTATAAACAAAGGGGGAGGGATTTCTTCACTCCATAGAAGTATATCCCTTTAGATTTCTTCACTCCCTTGTTTCATGGATACATTCAAATTGGGGATGAAACATGGTTTAGAAGGCCAAACCAGGGTCCAAAGACAGCCTGACTTTACAAATAACTCTAATACCCTACTACCTCGGCAGCTTGGACATTTATTTATTTATTTTTCCAGAAATGCAAAAATATTCAATATTTTATTTCTTCAAATAACATTTTCCTAAAAGAAAGTGTCAAATTTTATTTCTATATTCTACAAAGGTTGAGATATTAATTAGCTAGAAATTGAGACAATTGTAATTTTATTTTATTTATTTTATTTTCTATTTTTCTAAAACTTTTGACACAATAATTACTAGGCATTTTTATTTTTATTTTGAAAAAATCACAAATAATTTAATTGATGTCAAACTGGAGGGTCCAGTTACTAAGTGTTGCCCAAAAAAGTCTTTTGCAAATGGCATCAACACTTCAAGTTGGCGATTCAAATACCTAATATTGTAGTATATGGGCGAGTTTGACAATAATTATATTATTTTCAGAAATTTTCAAAATTTTCAACACATATTTCTTTTTCAGAAATAAAATTTCTAAAGGAAAATGAAAAATCGGATGCGAATATTTGGAATATATATTATTTGTCAAAATGGAATCCTCAAAATTAATTAATTATTCGACAAACATGTGTGAAAGTGGCCAAAGCACTATGGTAGTGATGCCATGTTGCTTTGAGGCAGCCCTTATTTTGATAACACCTTGCTCCGAGGGTATTACCTTCCACTTTGAATGCCATAGTACATGGGCAGCTTTAGCATATGTCACTTGATTAATTAATTAATTTTGAAAGATGAAATAATATTCTCTAATATTTCAAAATATTTTCTATTTTCCTTCAAAAAATAAAATTTAGCATTTTCAAAGAAATATAATTTGTGCTGAAGCCACAATTTAAGCTGCTACTGTAATATGACATATTCCTAAAATGCCCAAAAACTCCGGAATTCAAAAAAAAATCCAGATACTGAACTTAAAATCCTGAAAATATATTAATCATTTGATAGGTACTGAAAATATATTAATTTATTTGATAATTACTTGCTAAACTCAAACTAGGACTATCTTGGTATTACTGTATATTTTTTTGGATCTAGGTAAATAAATAATTTTTAAAAAAAAATTTGTAGTAGTGTGTGGTGATAGGAGAGGACGAGCACATTGGAATGTGTTGATAATGTTCCTTTTAGGGGTGGTTCACCTTATTTTCACCAAACCAAACTCAAAGAAGGAAAAAGATTGTTTGGTTTAGGGGTGGGACCAACGCTTTCTCATGTACAAAATAAAACAATATTAACATTATTATGTTCGATCTTGGGGTGGGATTTAGAGAGTTTCACAAAAACAAAGAAAATCAAAGAGCAATAGAATTTAATGCTTGGTTATGGGGGCTTAACCTCACATTAAAGGGCAACAATGCAAAAAGTGAAGAAGATTACAAAACAAATGAAGAAGTTGAGAATAATCAACAATGGGGGGAAGATTTTGCTGTTGCAAACCTTCTCCACATATTTGAAACAATTCAACATCTAACATTTAAAGATTTATCTACTTACATGCTAAAAAATGATCAACGCTATTACGTTGATATGCCCTGGAACCCTACAATGAAAGAACAACAACTATAAGAGAATACTATTGTAAACCTAGATGAGGGAAGCCCTAAAGGTAGTCTAAAGGAAACTTAACAATTTCTAAATCCAACTTAAGAATCCATGAAGATGCATAACCTCCTATCGTTGCTACGTTTACCTTCAAGATGCACAAAAGGAAAAGAGCCTTTAATTGATTATTTATAGTCACATATTGTGATTAGTTCTGAATACTTAGATATCTTAAAGAAAAAAGGAATGGAAAAGGCAATTATAGAGGAAATCAAGGAAGGCAAACAAAAGGAGAAAAATGACCCAAATAAATAGCAAAATTGGGTCTTGCAGCAAATCAAACAGTTTGAAAATGTGCATAGAAACATGCTAAAGTAGAATTCATTATAATTTGAACTTTAACAAGTGTAGCTAGCTGGGTTGGGTGACTACTTTTATTAAGAGTTTTAAGCAAGTTTGTGAATAAATCCACACAAGTATAAGGGGGCAAGTTTGCATTGCACAACATGGATTCGACAACATGCAAAGTTGTAGGCACGAGTTAGGCAACAACCAAGTGGGCACCTTGTAATAAGGTTGCAACTTTGGAATGACTAAGGAAGAAACAAGAAATTAGTTAACACCGGGACCAACACAAGAGTAGAATCATATAGATGACCAATACCAAAAGCAAGTAAAACAACCTCAAGAGGATAAGCTACAACAAAAAAAAGGATTAATAAAAAATGAAGAAGACCAGCAACAACAACAAAAAGGATCAATCAACTAGAGAGGACTAGCTGAAACACCAAAAAGGATTGAAAGAGACAAAAATTGTAACAACTAGCCAGAGAGACGATTCGAAGTTGATTAAAAAAGGGTTGACCATAAGCTAATTAAGGAAAAAGGACCAAGCATTGGGAAAAGAGAGGGAAGACTAGGCATGGAGAGGATCAAATAGAAAGGATCAAGCTCAAAGGACCAAGACTTGAAAGAGGACTAGGTATGAAAGGATCAAAAGAGAAAGATAGAAGATTAGGCACTTGCAGAAAGGATTGAAAGCACTAGGCACATGTAAAAAACATGCAAAAATGATTGAGAACACTAAGCACCTAGGAAAAGGATCAAAAGCACCAAGTACACATGGAAAGTGCACAAAGAGGATCAAAAGGACTAGGTGCACACCAAGAGTGCACAACAAGGATCAACAACACCTAGCACACATAAAGGGCACACAACAAGGATGGACAACACTAGGCACATGTGGAGAGTGCACAACAAGGATCGATAACACCTAGCGCACATAGATCACATGTAGCAAGGATCGAAAGCACCTAGTGTGCATAAAACATGTGTAACGAGGATTGATAGCACCTAGCATGCATAAAAGTGCACATGGAATGCATGCAATGAGGATTGAAAGCATCTAGTGTGCATAAAAAACTCATGAAAAGGACCAAAAATGTGTGCAATGAGGATTGAAAGTAATTAATGTGCATAAAAGGCACATGAAAAAGATTGAAAGCACATGGCAATGAGATGATTGAAAGGACCAAGCATGAATGAGAGGAAAAGTGTCGCAACCTTAACTTTGGGCTCGCGACCAAGGCTAAGGGGGTTGCAAGGTTGTGAGCCGAAAGGAAGGAAGCCCGGGAGTCAAGGCAAAGGCATTGCAAGAGTACGGGCCAAGAGGAAGCCTGGGAATTAAGGCAAAAAGAAGCCCGGGAGTCACATCACATATTCCCGGGAGTGTTAGAAAGTGTGAGGGAGTGTGCGGGAGTGAACACTCACACTCCCACGGCAACTCCCACTTTGGGAGATGGAGTCCCGGTGGACTCCCGAAATTTCAGAGAGCGATTACAGGGGTCAAACCTTAATGGATTGTGACATTCTTTATATCATTGGAAAGCTCTTGGAGCGTAGATGTCTAAAATGGGCTTGCATAGCTCATTTGAACATCTGAAACACAAGTTATGGCCAAAAGAAGGGCCGGAAGTCGAACTGCCAGTTTGACTCCTGACCACAAAAAGTCAGGAATCGACCTCTTCCCGATGTCCGATTCGGGAGTGCAACACGGCGTTGGAAAGCTCTCGACGAGAGCTACAACTTTGCTTCAGACCGCATTGCGATCCGAGGTCTGCTCGCAAAGTTATGGGGCTCCAAAGTCCCGGGAGTCCCATTTGGCGCGATTTCGGGACTCTCACTCGGGAGTCCCGGGAAAAATAGCCATTTGGATGTGGGCTCTGTGGAGAGTCATAGAGTATACTATAAGGGGGAAGGTGGTGGCCTCCCCCAAGTCCGGGCTGTGGTGAGTCTTGTGTGTCCGTGTTGCCCGTGGCTCGTCCTAGCACCAAGGGTGCTCCAACTTTGCACTAACCACTTTGTGTGGGTTGT
>Ga0116227_10005836_pt1 | contig 25469 bp, 26 predicted proteins | sample S1TSphgellanicum_FD_89693 | JGI IMG/M metagenome (GOLD analysis project Ga0116227, IMG submission 89693) | Host-associated microbial communities from peat moss isolated from Minnesota, USA - S1T2_Fb - Sphagnum magellanicum MG | ecosystem: Host-associated > Plants > Peat moss > Unclassified... | reverse complement strand
TAGCGGTAGCGATAGCGCAGCGGTAGCGAGTACTCGAGCGTCACCCGTTCGCGCAGCGTCTCTGCGCTTGTGAAGGGCGCTCTTAAATACTACGTCCTTGCGCTCATCCCTTGAATTTATTTATAGGGATACATAGCAGCATAGCAGCATAGCTCCTTCTCCTGTCGGAGACGCTGCGCGAACGGAGACGCTGCGCGAACGTACTTCTGCCTTCTTAATTGAGGTACATCATACGCCTCTCCTCGCTTGCGGGGAGGGGTTGGGGGTGGGGTTCTTGTGTACCTCACTGAACCGAGAAGCATTATAAGTCATCCTTGTTTTCTAGAAGCAAGAAATTGCCTATTCCTTTTGAATAAACACATTGGCTCGTACAAGTTTCATCAATTCTAACTGCGACAAGTCCAGGAATTTGGTCTTCTAGTTGCTCATAAATCCATTTAGCGATCGCTTCACTGGTGGGATTAGCTAAACCTGTAGTTTCATTTAAGTGATAGTGGTCTAAATAATTGTCAAGCAGGGGTTTCATATATTGTTTAATATCCTCATAATCCATAATCATATCCTGCTTTGCACCAGAATTGATCAATTTATTACCAGCAACATATATAACACCGCGCCAAGAATGACCGTGCAATCTCGCACATTTACCATCGTGGTTAGGTAGTTGGTGGGAAGCCTCAAATCTAAATTCCTTGCCTATTATCCAAGTTTCTAGATTAGATTTAGATCTTGGAATCTGAGGTTTTTCCTCCTTGTTTTTATTTGACGTCATTGTGATTTATTAGGATCAATTTCAGATATAATGGAAGCAATAATCCTGATCAAATTGAGTGAAGAAGGCAGCTATGCTGCTATGCTGCTATGTTGCAATGAGCGTGTGGGCTTCTGACCCACACTGATTGCGAGCCACCTTTTCAGAGATGCAAGGTGGGGGGCTTAAACCCCTGGCTCTCAAGGAGTCGTACATTCGGTTCAGGCATTCTGGGGAAGCTGGGGTCCCCTTTGGGGATAAGGGGCAGGGATAAATCCCTTCAGCATAGCAGCATAGCTGCCCTCTGCCTTTCTTGCTAAATATTTGAGCAATTTACAACACTTCAAAAAAAACTGAGAGTATCTAAAACTGCTTTAATTTTAGGCACCTCATGAGTTCTAAACATATCGGTTTTCCCTAATGCTGCTAGGACGGCAAAAAAAGGTTCTGCACTTCTTACTTCTTCCCCAAAACATTCAAAGGCATGGGGAAGCGCGTGGCATACTGGAAAACCTAATTTCCTGAGACGAAAAGTATTTAAAAAGGTTTTCATTTGATAGCGAATGCGGCGGGAACTGTCTTGGAGATTTCTGTAGTAAAAACCTAGCCCAGCATCAACAAAAATTTTTCTGACCCCAAATTTCGTAGCTATTTCTATTTCTTTAGCGAAATAATCGTATATAAGGTTTGTAGGATCTTCCCCAAAATAAAACTCACCAACTTCCCTGACATTTTTCCCTTGAACGTAGCAGATAATCACCCCGGCATCAAACTCAGATACGAGTTGATAAATTTCCTCATTGTCTTGAGAGCCAGTTAAATTGATGATATTTGCTCCAACTCGCAAACATTCTCTAGCAACTTCAGGATAATAGGTTTCAATAGAAGTCAAAATACCTTCTTGATTGAGAGCTTCAAGCACGGGCAAAATTTTACTTTTTTGTCTAACATCTTCTACTCTCTCGGCTTCTGGCAAACTAGATTCAGCGCCAATATCTACAAAATCTGCCCCTTGCGCTTTTAAAATTATGCCACGACGAATAGCTTGTTCTGCACTTAAACATACACTTTCTCTATACCAAGAATCGCTAGAAAGATTCACAACACCTAAAATAGCTGGTTGAGAGTTAAAATAAAAATCCTTGTTTCCAATACTAAATTCTTCAACTTTTGCTTTGAAGGCATCGTTATATAGTTCGTGAATCTTGCAGAGATATTCGAGGTCAAGCATATTTAATTCTTTTGATAGGAATGACTAAAATCGAACCGAGCGCCTGAACAAACTATAAGCTCCAGCCTCCGGAAACTTCTAATACTTGTCCTGTAATATAATCAGCATCGGGACTGATAAAAAACCAAGCAGCATGGGAAATTTCTTGCAAGGTTGCAGGACGTTTAGCTGGTAATTCAGGAATAGTCTCACCTGACTCATCATTATATTCAAATGAATTTTCTGCTATTCCTGGAGACACTACATTAGCCGTAATTTTGTCCTGAATTAGTTCTTTAGCTAGAGACTTAGTATAGATGATGATACCAGTTTTAGCGACTATATAGGCTGTATTTGTGAGCCGAGCAATTAAATTATGAGCGCTGGCGCAACCAAAATTGACGATGCGCCCCCAACCTGAGGTTTTGAGGTAAGGAATGGCGGCTTGAGTCACATAGAAAGTCGCATTGAGGTTAGAATCAATAACTCCGATCCATTCATCTGTTGATATTTTGCTGGTAGGTTTGCTTAAGTAATTGCCCACATTATTGACTATCACTGATAAACCCCCCATCTGCTCAGCAGCATTTTCTACTAAGGATTTTGCTTGCACAGGATTAGTGAGATCCGCTTGGAGAACAATCGCTTTGACCCCATGAGTAGCTGCTTCTTGACAGGCTTGGTTGGCGGCTTCTCTACTCTTGTTATAGTGAAATGCGACATCAAATCCCCTACTGGCTAAGTGGAGGGCAATCTCCCTTCCAATTCCCACCGCCGATCCGGTTACTATTGCTTTTTTTAGCATTTTTTTGAGCTTAATTGCGACATCAAATCCTTTACTGGCTAGGTCAAGGGCGATCGCTCGTCCAATTCCCACAGATGATCCGGTTACTATTGCTTTTTTCAGCATTGTCATTTTGTGGTTGACCGAGTACTAGGGATGCTGTACTACGTATTTACAGCTTACACCTTGGGAGCTTTTTTACTGCCCAACCAACTGACTTTTCAAACATCCTGCAAAGTCTAAATTTGGGTTTGCAGATAGTCCTCAATCAACACGCGGGTATAGGTATTGAGGGGATATTCTATTGCCACTTGGGGAGTCACCCATGCCCATTCCTCAATTTCTTCGTTGGGTGTGACGGTTTCGCTAGCAGAAAATGCATAGTAGTTAACCATGATGAAATGGGCTGACCGCACAAACTGCGAGTCTAGCACCGCTTCTTGTAGCAACCCGAAGCGCACCTGGGTCAATTCTAGACCCACTTCTTCGCGAAACTCTCGAATGAGTGCAGATTCTAGCGTTTCACCCCATTCCACTTTACCTCCTGGGACACCCCATGCGCCTTGCCACTTAGTTGTTTTGACAATCAAGACTCGTCCGCTACTAGGATTAATAACAAGTGCCCCTACAGTAGTCAAGGGAAACTGCTTCTCTACAGATATTTGTCCGATTGTGGTTTGATTTTGCATCGCTTTGCTTGCTAACTTGACCTTCTCTTTGTCTCCTCGATTCCCGAAACTTCTTTACAGCCCTCCCTCCGGGCAAGGCAGAAGGCAGGAGGCACTTATGTAAATGTGATGGATTATACCGAGAATGGAATGCCTTCTGCCCTGCCTTGCCCATAACGGGTCAAAGCCCACGGATTTATTCGTAACAAAAAATATGCGGAGGAGTGCGAGACGCGCAGTGAACCAGCGCTGCAGGAGGGTTAGCCCGCTCTCACGGCGACTGGTGTTAGCGATAGCGAGTACTCGAGCGTCACCCGTTCGCGCAGCGTCTCCGACAGGAGAAGGGCGCGAGAAACTTTCTCGTCCTTGTTTGAATCCCACGTTTTTAAGCGTGGGATCATAGCAGCATAGCTGCCTTCTCAATTCTGTTCTGTAATTTCTAGGGTGTAAGGAAAATAGCGATCTTTTTTGTAAGAACCAATCCAAATACTGTAAGTTCCAGGCAGCCATTCACCGACAATACCCGGATTTTTGCCCTCAAAATCGTCGTTACACCAGGTACCGCCAGGACCTGTGATAATTAGGGTGGTGTCCTCAGGACTGTCTACTAGCAGTTTCAGGTAGGTGAATTTAGTAGTTAACTCCAAGGTGTGGTCTGGTTGTTCATCAAAATATCCGATGCAGGGACCTGTGGGAGTTTCAGATCTACCAGCGATCTCTTTCCCTCGGATTGAACCGCCACTCATACCACGAACTATCAGTGGGTCTGGGGAAAAATTACGCTCAATGGTGACATCGCCAAAAAACATGGACGATGGCAATGGTGTTGGTGTTGGTGTTGGTGTTTCCTGCCCATGAGCTTGGGCATGATTAATTGCTGAGGCGATCACCAACGTCATGATCCACATCGCTAATCTTATCCCTCGGGCTACCAATTTTATCGGCATTCTGATCACATAAATTTCTCAGTGTGCTAAGTGACATTAATTTTACACAATAAGTTCCAGAAGCAAGGGTATTTAACTATTTTTAAATGGGCATGGGGCATGGGGCAGGGGGGCATGGGGGCATCCAGTCTAGGCAATTGGTAATTGGTCATTTTTCTCGAACATTGCCCATTGCCCATTGCCCTAATTTTCTATCGCCCTATTCAAACGCGGCTTGTCTAAGCCAATCTGATTGAGTAGTAACCATGATTGGATCAGGTCAGGACCATGCAGATCTCCAGTTAAGGCTGCCCGCAGCGATCGCATTAACAAGCCTTTTTTGACATTTTGCTCTTTAACCACCTGTTTAATGATGTCTTGGGCAATGCTTTCGCTCAGTTGCGGTGTCTCTTCCAAAGCCGAGATCACGCCTTTGAGTGCAGTGGCAGAACCTTCCTGCTTCAGTTGTGCATTAGCCTCGTCGCTATATTCAACTGTTTCTGTAAAAAACAATTGACTCATGCCAACAGCATCCACAAAGCGAGTCAGACTGGGCTGAATTAAAACCACCAGATGTTCTAACCATTGGCGATCCCGTCCTCCGGTAAATTCATACCCAGCTTCTTCCCAGAAGGGTATGAGCAAATCTAGCAGTTTATCTACTGACATTACGTGGATATATTGGCTATTGAGCCAATCCAGTTTTGCCCAGTCAAACTTTGCGCCTGCTTTATTCACGCGATCAAAGCTAAACTGCTTTGCTGCTTCTTCTAAGGTAAAGATTTCCTGAGTCGAGTCTGGGGGCGACCAACCCAGCAATGTCATATAATTTACCAAAGCTTCAGCGGCGAAGCCCATTTGCTTAAATTCAGAAATAGATGTGACCCCATCCCGCTTAGATAGCTTGCGCCCATCAATGTTCAAAATGAGCGGGGTGTGGGCGAACTCTGGCGGTTTTGCGCCAAAAGCTTCATACAGCAGAATTTGCTTAGGGGTGTTGGATATATGGTCTTCTCCTCGAATGACATGAGTAATTTGCATATCCATGTCATCAATCACAACAGCAAAATTGTACAGTGGCTGACCAATACCTTCTGCTGAGGCGCGAGCAATCACCATATCACCGCCTAGATCACTACCTCGCCAACTCATTTTTCCCCGTACCAAGTCATGCCAAACAATCTCTCGGTCGTCATCAATTTTAAAGCGGATCACGAAGCTACGCCCTTCAGCTTTGTAAGCAGCTTCTTGTGCTTCAGTCAGGTTACGGTGACGGTTGTCATAGCGAGGAGCCTCATTTTTGGCTTTTTGGGCTTCTCGCATCGCTTCCAATTCTTCTGAGGTAGTATAGCAGCGGTAGGCTAATCCCTGATCTAGAAGGGTTTGGACTGCTTCACTATAAAGTTCCAGACGCTTAGTTTGAAAAAATGGTCCTTCATCCCAGTTCAGTCCCAACCAACGCAGTCCTTGGAGGATATTCTCGGTGTATTCGGGACGAGATCGCTCTTTGTCTGTGTCTTCAATTCTGAGGATGAACTTACCACCTTGATGACGGGCAAACAACCAGTTAAATACAGCTGTTCTTGCTGTACCAATATGTAGATTCCCAGTCGGGCTGGGGGCAATACGGACTCTGACAGTCATACCGATTTTGGATTTTGGATTGGTTAGCAAACAGTCTTGATGCAAAGAAGTTGTGAATCAGGGAACTCCAAGACATAAATCTTGCAAGTTAAGTTTGTTGACTGTTGACAGTTAACGCTCAACTGTAGGAATTGGATATTTTTTGATTCGGGAGTCCCTAATGTATCTTAGATTCTGGATTCACTCCAAAACCTAAAATCTAAAATCCAAAATCTTTAACGGGATCGACGGGGCTCGAACCCGCAACTTCCGCCGTGACAGGGCGGTGCTCTAACCAATTGAACTACGATCCCTCAACTGGCAACTTTCTTAGTATTGCAAATCTATCGCGAGTTGTCAAGTTTTTTTTGTTTTTGTTGTTGGTTGTTTTACTAAGCTTTAACTCTAGGAGGTGATAGCCTTCCCACGCTGAACATTGGAACGATGGGCTCTCCACACCCTACACCCTACACCCTTTTAGCTAAGATATCCCCCGAATTGCCAAACGCTGCAGTATCTGAGGTTGCATTTGTTGATACTGGTGCTTTAACAGGTTTTTGCTCAACTGGAACCCAGAAGAAGGTGGTAGCCTTTTACTCTGTTCTACCCAGCGATTCAACATCTGCCTCTGATGTTGATCAGTACGACTACTAATAACGTTGGCACAGAAATGGGGTGCTTCCAAGGTAAAGAAAATCAAAGGGTAGCTTTCATTGTCAGCTAATGAACGCACAAGGTGATGATTGTGGGTATTTTGCATATCCAGGTAGCAAGGTAGCCATTTAGGACTTAGTTCTCGACCATAGAGTAAAGTCACCCACAGTAGCATCGGATAGGGAGATGTGATCAAGACAAACTGGTTGTAACAACTAGAAAGTGCATAGCGATCTGTCTGTTGTTGAGACATCATTAACATCAAGGCTGCTACATTTCCTTGTTCCGTAGCTAGCCGCTGAGGAAAAACAATTTCCTGAATAGGTTTGTCTTTGGGCCAAACAAGTTTCCGACAGGCTTGTTCTACGTGGGGAGATGAAGGAGATAATTTATCTTCCCCTACCTTTAAACTTTCTAAGACTTTGAGAACTTCGGCAAGATTTTGGGGGCGATCGCTTGCTGCTTTAGCAAGACAAGCCATGATTAAATTATCTAACTCCTTCGGGAGTTTGAGACTGGGATTAACATCTGCGATCACTCGTGGTGTTTCAAAGTGATGTACTTTATACCAAGCACCGAATAAGTCAGTTTCTGGTAGCCAGGGTTTTTGACCTGTAAGCATCTCAAACATCACCACCCCTAGGCTATAAATATCAGAACGACTATCTAATTCATCACCCTCGAGTTGTTCAGGGGAACAATAAGGCAAAGTACCGTGAAATCCCTTGTTAGTTCCCGCTGTTACTGAATAATCGATAAATTTAGCAATACCAAAATCTAGAATTTTAGCTAATTGACCTAATATGGGGTCGGGGATAACTAATATATTGGCTGGTTTAATGTCTTTATGTACAAGGGGATAAATTTTGCCGTTAATGTTCATGCCTTGATGGGCGCATTGTAAGCCTAAACAAATTTGACGGCATAGGGTAAGAAACATTGGCAAAGGCATAGGAATTAAATCCTTTAAACTTTTGCCGCATAGATATTCCATAACATAGAACGGTTTACCCTCCTGACTTACGCCGTAATCTGTCACCCGAACAATGTGTAGGCTTTTTTGACTTAAAGCTGCGCAAATGTGAGCTTCACGGGCAAAGTCTTGCTGAAGGGAAGGCTTTGAAACAGTCTGAGACAGGAATTTTATGGCAACCGGTACTTTACCTAGCAAAACATCATCGGCTAAAAAAACCTCACCCATGCCACCCCTACCAATTAACTGCTTCAATTGATAACGATTGGCAAGCAATCTTGTACTGGTTGAAGACGCCAATAATGCGCTTTTCTTCACTTTTGTAACCTCCGCTGCTAATGTCTCAAGCCGACTTTAAAGGACGCGAGAAAAAGGTGAAAAAAATATAAAATAACTTAGACAGCCAAGCTTTTACACCTAATTGTTTAAGTTTGTGATTCGTTAATAGCTTTTGCAGGATATCTGGTTTACTTTTTTCATATTGTGCTTTTAAAATATTCTTGCTGTCAGAAATTGAAATAATCTCAGTTGATTTCTGGCTAATATCCAACCAATTTGCTAGTTCTTCTCGTTGGTAAGCTGTAAGAGTTAAAGTCATCACATGAGCGCAACGATTAGGTTGTTCTAGTGCAAAAAAAAGTAGATGATAGTAGCCAGTTTCTGCTAAAGCTTGTACTATTTTTTGCCCTCTATGATCTTTTAAATCTAAAAAATAAGATAGCCAACGTGTGAACTCAATCTTAGCATCACACAAAACTGTTATCCATAAAAGCACAGGGTACAAATCTATTTGGTACATAAATTCAGTGCTATGGGTTTTATCCAAAAATTTTTCTATTTCTTCTGTAGGCAACATTGCCCAAAAAGTTGGTATAATCCCTTGCTGAATATGTAGCAACTGTGGAAAAACAATCGGTGCAATCGGCTTATTTTTAGGCCAATTTTTTTGCAAACAAGCTTTTTCAGAAACAGATGTTAATGGTATTAATTGCATCGAAGATGGATGTTGCATTGTCTTGCTGCTATTGGTAATAGCACTCTCCATACTCTGACGAATATTTTCTAATGTTTTTAATATTTCATCAATGCTTTGAGGGCGAGTAGTTACTTCCTTAGCTAAACAAGTCATCACTAATTTTTTTAATCTCTGTGGTATTTTTCCCTTAGGAATAATTTCCTCAAATCGAGTTGGAGTTTGAAAACGATGAGCTTGATACCAATTGCCAAAAGAGTTAGTTTTTGTTGAAAATGGATGTTGACCTGTCAGCATCTCAAACATCAATACTCCCAAACTGTAAATATCAGAGCGAACATCTAGTAACTTACGTCCTTCCATATGTTCCGGAGAACAGTAAGGTAAACTACCGATAAAAGAATCAGTCATCGTCATACCGGGACGTTCTGATAAAAACTTAGCAATACCAAAATCAAGAATCTTAACACTCTCCCCTTTTTTAGTATTTTCAGTAATAAAGATGTTTTCTGGCTTAATATCCCGATGCACAATTGGATAAATCTCTCCTTTGAGGCTTACACCTTGGTGAGCGCATTGTAAACCTAAACAAATTTGCTCACATACATCTAAAAAGTTTGAGATTGTTAAAGGCTGTACCTTGATAAACTCTTTCAGATTTTTTCCCTGGAGATATTCCATTACATAAAAGGGAATTTTTTCCTCCGTAACACCGTAACTTAACACACGGACAATTTGTTTGCTTTTCCGACCGAGTTGAGCGCCAATAAAAATTTCTCTAGCAAAGCGTTGAGACATTTGCTGATTTACTAGACTTAGGGATAGAATTTTCACTGCAACTGCCATACCGCCTTTTGCAATGTCTTCTGCTAGATATACCTTACCCATGCCCCCTTTACCAATCAGATCTCTGATTAGATAACGATTATTTAAAAATTTTCCAATATAACCGTCCAACTCTGTTTTTTGCATTTCCCTTAACATATTTGAATTATATTTGACCTCATTAAATTATTTACGACGTGACTTTTTAGTTTTAGCATTATGTGCTCAAACAATCATTGCAAAAATTTATAGCAAGAACTCTTTAAACACTTTTTAACATGTTTGTTCGGCAATGCAAATGAGAAATTACACTGAAAGAAAATATAGGACTAATTGAACGACCTAATCCCGTCAGTGAATACACTGATTGGGAGTTGTAGAGACCTTGTATGCTAGGTCTCTACAATTTTTGGGTAGACTATACCGCATAATTACATAGGAAGTCGAGCATCGCCTATCCTATGTTTAGCCTGAGTCTGAAGGCTAGTATCTGGGTACGTTGAACAAAATTAAAATTGTTGTCACTGATGAGGATTAATGAGCGGTGTCCATCAGGTAGCACTGGACCAAGAGTTAAACCTTCAATATTGTCTAACGAAATATGCAGAGTCCTCAAATCTAAAAGTAATTTTTTCTGAACTGGTTTTATATTCTTGGAGTTAATCGCCTGCAGGCTGTCGATATTGTGAATGTCATCAGACCTTTGCAAGGAAACCTGAAACAGCGCAATGGAAAATCCTAAGCCCGTAAAAGCTCGTTCTACACTGAGGAAGTGTCCTTGATTATCAAGGGCGACTAAATCAGACAAACCACTAGCAAATATGTGAAAAAGATTCAAAAACGGTGTTACTGGTTCAGTCAGATATAGAAATTCTTTTTCTGGCATTTTTGTCAGCATGTTGTATTGCAAAATGCGGGAGGGACTACTGGTTCTTGGTTTAGCTTCTGAACCATCTTGAATTAGCGCATTTTCTGTAGCTGTGTAAAGATACTGGTTGTCGGGTGCGATCGTAAGACCTTCAAAGGCCAAATTGTTACGGATACCCCTCTTACCATTTTTATGAGGCAAAAACTTACTTGGGATTGGTAATGTTGTAAGTTCCTTTCCAGAAGACAGGGAAAACTCCTGAATAAAAGGATGAATGAATTGCTCTGCATCACCCTCAGAAGAAATCAAGACAGTTCCCTTGCTAGTCAATGCAATACCTTCTGCATCAATAGTACCAGGGGGAAAGGTGTGACCACTTTTATCTATTAATGTGGTCACACCAACAGGCACAACGTCACTATTTTTGAGTGAGCCTTTGCTTAAATCAATTTTTAGAGTGTAGAAGCGAGCAGAAGCTCTTTCGCTGCGGTCATCGGAGATAACGTAATAGACTTTGTTTTTGGCATCGTAGGTAATTCCCGATAGTCCTCCCATAGGAGTTTTTTGGAAAGAGAAACCTTTGGGCAAAGTGGCTTGTCCAAGAAAATCTATCCCAGTGATATCAGCAGCGGTTGTACCTAAATTGGTGAAGAAGAAACTGATAATTAGAATTAAGAGACAAAAGTAAATAATTTTGGGCAACTTCAAGAACTCTCTTATTATTGCAACCACCTCGAAAAGAACTGCGCTACTAATCATAGTTTGCTTGAGTATCTGGCACTTAGGAATAAACGCGAACTGCTACAAGTGTGGTTTACTCAATAATAGTGCTAAGTCTATTCAGCAACGGCTGTTTATTTGGAGAGTGTTATTTGCTGTGAGAAACACTAATAGTTGGAGATTGCTCTGGTTTTTGAATCTGGGAACGGCGACAAGTAGTGTGTTGATTGTTGGTATAAGTTGTGCTAAAGCTCAAATTACCCCGGATGCCACTCTACCCAATAATTCTCGTGTTACAACACAGAACAATATCAGAACTATTGAAGGAGGTACACAAGCAGGACGCAATTTGTTCCACAGTTTCTCTGAGTTTTGTGTACCGACTGGTAGTACAGCGTACTTTAACAATGCTGTGGATATTCAGAATATCATTAGCCGAGTAACAGGTGGGTCAGTCTCGAATATTGATGGGTTAATTCAAGCTAAAAACCCAGTCAACTTATACTAAAAACGGGTTGGAGCTTTACTTTTAGAATCGCGCTTGGCTTAGGCTTAACAGGCAAAGTTTTCTTTGCCAAGGCAAAAGTCCAGCAATCAGCCGTTTTTAGTATATTTCTGATTAATCCCAATGGGATTGTTTTTGGTAAAAATGCCAGCCTGAATGTTGGCGGGTCTTTTTTCGCAAGTACAGCAAGTAGCATAAACTTTGCTGATGGTACAAAGTTTAGCGCTAACCCATCCCAAACAACACCCCTGTTGACGATCAGTGTGCCTTTTGGCTTGCAATTTGGGGGGACAGTAAACCCGATAACTGTCCAAGTGCCGATTCTGCTAACTCTAAGGGAGGTCTGGTAATTATTAATACCTCTGGTTTTGTTCTCTCAAGTGATAGTACCATCACCGCCATTGGGGCAAATCCTCAGTTAAATGGCATCGTACAAATTAATACTCCATATACTGACGCTAGTCGAGGACTGGTTTACTTACCTGCAAAAGTTGTCGATGCTTCACAGCAAATAGCTTCTTCTAGCTGTGCTGTATTTGCTAACGGAGGGGGCAGTAGTTTCACTGTCACTGGACGCGGCGGGTTACCCCCCAGCCCTTATGAACCTCTTAGCAGTGATGTGGTTTGGTCAGATGCTCGATTGCCGGCAGTAAAACTGCATAATTCAGAGACACATGCTGTCAAACTACCCTTTACACCTAAACCTGAAGACTCGACAATTGTACCAGCTACTGGTTGGGTGTTCAACGGCAAAGGCGAAGTAAAGCTCATCTCCAGCGCGTCTAATACCACTGGTGTTGGGTCCACTCCTACTCCCTGCCTTAGACACTCTCGCTAAATTCGCTCACTTCGGAAATTTCGTAATGAGTTATAAAGTTGCAAAGCCAGTATTTCACACTGTGGGTAGCGCGGCAGTCATCTTCATTATAGCGTTGGATAATGTCTAGCAAGGTGCGATCGCCCGTCCTCAACCACTGGTCATACCAGTAAATACACTTAGCACCACTCGCTTCGGAATCGCGCCACTCAAACCCCAACCACCGGGCGATCGCTTTCAGTGCGTAACTTTCCACTGGTAACGTCACGCTTTGGGTCAATTGTTCATAAACATCTACAAACCGATTTAATACAGGTTGTACAGAGGACTGTGGAGTCCGATAGAGCCTTGCCAGTCGTTTGACTGTATCAAATTCATATACGCAAAAATGATAAATAGGCGCTTCGGGATATTGCCAAACCAAATCCAGAAATTGCTGCCAAATTAATTTTTCGTCTTCTGGTCGTTCTGCAAGCAAAGAATAAAACTTTTGTGTGTTTGCCTGGTTGTCAACAACCAAAACCCCTAACAGATAATCTAATTCCAAATCTGGTTGCGCTTCAATATCAAAGTAAAGCTCTATGGGGGCTGTGAATCTGATCTGAGTCACTAACTCTTGGTAGAAACTCATAGCAGGTTCCCCCATCAGCTTCTTTTGGACACTTGCCCTGTCGCTTTCCGTTGGCAGAAGCAACAAACTGTCGTTTGGGCTGTTCATTGGGGGAACTATCTGCCGATAGTAACTGCCATTCGTTGTGTCTTCACTCTTCTGTTTGGGAGATGGAGAAATTAAGAGCAGTGGACGATTTTCCAGTACAGATTGAGCTTGTAATACCAGCTTGGGGGCTACTTCGTTGTCAAAACCAGTCAGGTTTTCCAGTTGAGTTGGGGAAGTTTTCGCCAGAGACTCTACTGTTGTTATCTCCAGTGCTTGTAGTTGAGTGTAGCGAATGGGTGTTACTCCTGGTAACAGTGAGAGATGTTTCTGAGATTGGGCGATCGCGTAACAACTACTATGCCAAGGGCAAAGGCTGCACCGCTGACGAGAAATAAACACCTCTGGCGCTTCTTCTGCTTCCAGCGTTTGAATATATTCCGCCAAAATCTTGTGCATCTGTGGCGTCCATTTGAGTAAGTCCACAGGATAACCCGCCTCTTTACCACGCAATATCAACCAAGCGGTTTCCAACTCGACCTGCTGCACCATCGCCAGTACGTAGGCGTGAAATGCTGCTACAACTTGGTATTCCTGTTTGGGACGCTTACCCAGTTCAATACTAGCTGGAACATATATCCAATCTCCAAAGCAAGACTGTCCTGGCTGTTTGAGAAGTAAATCCGGACAACTCAGCAGTTCGTATCCTTCAGAGTCATTGACTATAAGCACTCCACGATAAATGCACTCAACCCCTTGCTGCATCAACTCTAAAGTCGCTACCTTCCCAGCAAGCCAGTTTAAGCGTGGATAAGCTGGTCGCTGATAGGTAAACTGGGTCAAGACCCCAGCCTGATGAGCAATTTTGTCCTGTTGGAGTTTAAGGAGCAAGTCATTGCCAGCATTTCGTTGGCTTTTGTCACCGTAAGTATCTAAAAAAGGTCGGCGCTTACAGCGTTGATATTGCAGTAGCAGTTCAGCATTAATTAACATTCTCTTAGGCTAACAAGATTTCTGGGGAATGGGGAATGACTACTATGTTGCATGACCATCGAGAGCAATTTCCAGCCTTAACTAATAAGACTTATTTTAACTACGGGGGTCAAGGACCAATGCCCCAAGTTGCTATCAATGCCATTACCCAAGCTCAGACTTACATCCAGCAGATAGGTCCTTTTGGTACAGCGGTAAATAGCTGGATTCGGCAGGAGAAAAAAGCGACAAGGGATGCGATCTCATCTGAGTTGCATGTACCAGCCGGAACAATCACCTTAACCGAGGATGTCACCGTTGGCTGCAATATTGCTATGTGGGGTATTGACTGGCAAGCTGGCGACCATATGCTGTTATCGGATTGCGAACATCCCGGCATTGTGGCGATCGCACGGGAAATTAGTCGCAGATTTGCTGTTGAGGTGACCATCTGCCCGCTAATAGCAACTCTCAACGAGGGAAACCCGACCGAAGTCGTGGCTCAACACTTACGCCCTAACACTCGCCTCGTCATTTTGAGTCATGTCCTCTGGAACACAGGTCAAGTTTTACCTCTTGACAAAATTGCTGAACTATGCAGAAATAACGATGTCAGACTGCTAGTAGACGCAGCCCAGTCCGTTGGCTTATTACCTTTGAACTTAACAGAATTAGGGGCTGATTTCTATGCCTTCACGGGTCACAAGTGGTTGTGTGGGCCTGGAGGTGTGGGAGGATTGTATGTCCGACCAGAAGTAAGAGAAAGCCTCCTGCCAACGTTTATTGGTTGGCGTAGTGTTGTAATTGACAGTCAAGGTCAGCCTGTGGGTTGGTATCCAGATGGGAAACGCTATGAAGTGGCAACGTCAAATTATCCACTATATACTGGGTTACGAGCGGCGATCACTGTTCATCAGGAATGGGGAACTCCAGAAGAACGCTATCAGCAAATTTGCGCAAAAAGCGAGTATTTTTGGCGACTCTTGACTGCGTTGCCCAACATCAAATGTTTGCGGACTTCCCCGCCAGAAAGCGGTTTAATCTCGTTTAAACTTACAAATAATCAGCCGCAAGCTAGCCGCCAACTGGTAGAGTTTCTAGAATCACAAGGGTTATTTACTCGAACAATCGCCTCTCCAGACTGCGTACGCGCCTGCGTCCACTACTTCACCCTAGAATCGGAAATAGACCAGCTGGTTGATGGAATTAAAAAATTTTGCCAACTTGATAGTTGATAGTTGATAGTTGATAGTTGATAGTGGTTAGTGGTTAGTGGTTAGTGGTTTGGAGAGCAATCAACAACCAACAATCAACAACTGTCAACCAACAACTATCAACTAAAATGAATCGTCCAATTTTATACATAGCAACCACCAACCACGGCTTTGGTCATACTACCCGTACTGCAGCCGTTGCCGCGACAATTCAAAAATTATGTCCAGAAGTACTGCTCATTATGGCGACAACAGCACCAAGGTGGTTGCTAGAGTGCTATATAGAAGGCGATTTTATCCATCGCCCCCGTGCATTTGATTTGGGTGTGGTGCAAGCAGATAGCTTCATCATGGATAAAGCAGCGACTTTGGAAAAATTGCTTGAGATTAGAAAAAATCAGAATTCCATCATCGCTTCTGAAGTCAACTTTATCCGCCAAAATCGGGTCAACCTGATTTTGGCAGATATTCCCTTCCTTGCAAGCGTTATAGCTCAAGCAGCTGAGATTCCTTGTTGGATGAGTAGTAATTTCGGCTGGAACTTAATTTACCAAGAATGGGGTGGTAGCTTTACGGATATTGCTGAGTGGATTAGTGATTGTTATTCAAAGTGCGATCGCTTGTTTCGTCTCCCCTTCCACGAACCAATGCAGGCTTTCAAAAATATTACAGACGTAGGCTTAACAGGTGGTTCTCCCCGTTACAGTGACGATGAAATACGTTCTACTTGGGGGATAACTACCCCAGTAGAAGAGACAATCTTACTGACTTTTGGTGGCTTGGGTTTACAGCAAATTCCCTACGACAACTTGCAGCAATTTCCCAATTGGCAATTTATTTGCTTTGATAAATCTGCCCCTGATTTACCTAATGTATTAAAAATTACCGAACATAAATATCGCCCTGTCGATTTTATGCCCATTTGTGGGCGAGTTGTGTCTAAACCTGGTTTTGGCACTTTTGCTGAAGCCACACGATTAGGAGTACCAATTGTTTCAGTTACTCGTGACGACTTTGCCGAAGCAGCTTTTCTGCTAGAAGGTATTGCTCATTACAACCAGCATCAAATCCTCACCCCATCTGAGTTTTTTCAAGGCGATTGGTATTTTCTCCAGCAACCACCCCAGCAACCCAAACAATCTCAGCCCATTGCCAAGGATGGGAATGAAGCTATCGCTGAAGCGGTGATCAAATATTTCCAAGGTTGCTAAACTGATAATTAATGACCAAAAACAGGGTATGGAGTGTCGGGTATCGGGTTTGAATAAATTCCCCATACCGAACATCTCAATTGACGCCCCTACATTTATGTAGGTCAGAAAATAATCATAATATATTTCCTTAAGCTCTGGCATAGCGCTCTTAAATACGGCATCCTGATTTAAAACCCCTGATTTTAATGATGGGGTTCCCGACACCCGACACCCTAAACCCTAGACCCTTTTCATGACTCACTACCAAAAGTTACTCAGAATTTCCACCACGGGTAAATCTTTACAAAACATTACCCCAAAAATTGAAGGGATAGTCGCAGAATCTGGAGTCGGAACTGGGCTTTGTACGCTTTTTTTGCGCCATACCTCAGCAAGTTTACTGATTCAGGAAAACGCTGATCCAGATGTCCTCGAGGATCTAGCAGACTTTATGGCAAAACTTGTACCAGAATCAGCACAGTACATTCACGATGCTGAAGGTCCTGATGATATGCCCGCACATATCCGCACAGCTATTACGCACACCTCAGAAAACATTCCGATAAATCGAGGTCAATTGGTTCTGGGAACTTGGCAAGGAATCTATATCTGGGAGCATAGGCAACGAAGTCATGTGCGAGAATTGGTCGTCCACATTTCTGGATAATATCCATGTAGACGCAGCTGCGTGCAACAAATTTATGCAACAGTAGGAAATATGAGCTGCTTGGGGCTATTGTAATTAATTATGAAGCAAAATCTGATACCTAGTCAATTCCAGCTTCTTGATGAAATTCTTGCCCAGCAGTCTATCAATCCTTTGTCACTCAATCCACAGAAGACTTTAACTACCAGCTTTGTTGAACTGGGTAATCTGGTGACTCAAAAGACCCATGATCTACAATTGGTAGCGTCTCTGAGAGAGACCTTGGAGAGGATACTTGATGCTTTGGTACAAAACTTTCCAGAAAATATCTTCTGGGATTTTGATTTTATCGTCAGTAGTATGCTCAGACAGGCTTTGGTAGCTGATGCTGGAGCTATTCCGGTTTTAGAATCTTTTGGTGATAAGATAGTATCACTAATGGATTTGTGTGGTAGGCAATCAGAAATACGCTTCTGCTACGTCCACGACTTTGTATACGGATTTGAATGGGCAAAATGGGTGCAAAAGGAAGCGCTAACTCGTGCTGCCATTGAGCCTTTCAGCCTTACTTTTTTGGATTATTTACTCACTAGATGTCAGGAAATATTACAACTTATTAAAGTTGGTGATCCCATCTATCATCGACTTACGGGGAAATATTACCGCAATCCCTTCTACTTTTCCCGCAAACCAGAGGATGAACACCGCTTGCTCGCTCATCTTGCGCTTAATCAACACATCCCTGTTGCAGCATGGAATTGGGATACTCATCCTATCTGGAATAAACCTTTTCACCAAATCCGCGAGCAGTTATCATTAAAATTAAATATTGCCAAAAATACCGAATAGTCCTTAATTACTTAGCAACCTCCAAGAAATAATGGGTGCTTTTTTAAGGTGGTAGGACGAGCCCTTTCCTGCTGTGTGAAAATTTTGCGCAAGAAGCTCCTCTTTAGCCTCCTGACTCTGTGTTCTCTGTGCCTCTGTGGTTAAATAAAAGACATTTTTACCTCAGAGGACGCGGAGGGCGCAGAGAGAAAAAAGAGATTTTACAAGTCACCTTGAAAGGGCTAGTCCTAGGTCTTCACCCGTTATTTTCTGCGTGAAATTAGTTAGTTTAAAGTATATAAAAGTTCACAAATATCAAATTGTAATCTGAGAAAAATTATGTATCCTTAATTTGAAGGGTAATCAATTATAGGGAATACGCCTGCAACATCTACGACAGAGACTAAGTGTGATTTTAATCACACAAACAACCTAGCTACAATCACCAGCACTTGTTGATCTGCATCAATCATCAAATGAAGAAAATGAATAAAAGTGGAGATAAGAAACTGCCAACTATGCTCTAATCAAGATGATTCGTACACTCGTTGAATCTGCTTTTCAAACAGGATGTCTTAGTGTTGAATCTGAAGGTCTTCTTCATCAAGTGCTAGCGACAAAAAGCTACCAGTCAGAGGATTTGGCCGATCTTGCAGCGCTCTATGATGCAGTTCGCGCCGGAGCGATAAAACGAGAAGCATCCTCAAATCTAGTGATGGAATTTCCCATACGTAACAAAAAAAGCTGAAACTGCCAAAAAGGTTGCTGCTAGGGCTGCAAGGAGATTCAGACGGCACGTTTCAAAGGGTGTGGGGTGTGGGGTGTAGGGACCCGCGCCACCTAAATAGAACCCATTTGAGATCTTTGAGACGAGCGAGTAAATAATAGGATTTTCTTTTTCCCAACACCCCACACCCCACACCCTACCCCCAACACCCCATTTTTGTCAGATCAAGCAAACACTATAAACTTAAAACTCTTTAAAGTGTTATTTTTGAAAACCATGAAGGTCAGCCAGAGAATGAGCTAAGATCAGGTACATAGGGGTAAAAGTAAAGCCGAGTCATAGAATTGCCAGTGATGCTAATGACTACAAGCAGGCAAATAAAGCAACCGCAAATCACATTGTTTTGGAGTATCTTTTACTGCATAATGGATGTAAGGGTCCATCAGCAACTCTGAATCTGCTTAGGAAAACTCCTGAATCATGTTGTTACTTCTATGAAGTAGACATTTTCTGAATGAACCAGACACAGATTAAACGTAACTGGTACAATAACCACAAACTATATGATCCAATGATTTCCATAGAACTGGAAACGACAAGCAATTCTTTGGCTTGGGTCATGAAACGCATGCTGAACGGTACGTTTTACGAACCGCAACAGGTGTGCCATCCACTGGGAGAAAACCCGGATTTTGACAGATTTAACGATGTTTATAAAGGCAGAAGCAGTAGATGCTACACCGCAAGATTTATCAACTGTGTTCCGATGGGCGGGAGATATGCGTTTTCTTGCGGGACCAGCAACGCTGGATTGAACGCGCCCGCATCATCGATATAGAGGGAGATCTCGTCACCCTCCGTTACGAAACAGAAGAAGAGGACGAAATATGTTCTTGGGAGGAAATGGTTCGCCTCGAAAGCATTGGCGCTGTAACGCAAAAACTAGCTTCAGTGCCACGCGGTAATGTAGAACCTCTGATGACAGAAGATTGTCCAGAAGCTGAACGCATCCGCAATCATTACACTGACTCAAATCCAGAATAAATGTTAGTGGTTAGTGGTTAGTAGATAGTTGTTAGTAGTACATACAACTAACAACTAACAACTAACCACTAACCACTAACCACTACTCACTGTTGCGTTCAAAAGCAGGACAGTAGCCTTCAAGAGTTACCTTGAAATTATATAGGGGGGAAGCGGCGTTCCAACACCGTTGACCTCTTTGATGTCGGCATGTGCCGCAGCAGTCTACATCAGGCAAAACATAGCGATCACTAGTCTGGTTGAGCAACTCTCGTTGCGACAACCCCCTCAGTACGAGTTCTTCTCCTTGCCAACGAGCTTCGATTAGACCTGTATCGGCAAAGTGCCGCCAACGGGGGTCGCCAGCAATGGCATCGGGAAGCGTAACCGTGACTACTGTTCCTAACTCTGTCAGTTCACCTTCATAATTAGTCTCTGGAGCAGTCGGTTGCAAAAATGTTTCACCAATAGGCAGTTCCACTAATGTGCCAGTTGCTGGAGAATGGACGTGGTATCGGTTTTGCAACTCCTCCAGGCTAGTAAGGTCTGCTAAGTAGGTAGGAGAGCCGTGGACAAAAACAACGTGCTGAGGTCGCAAATTATGAATGAGCTGAGTCGTTCCTGGACCGTCACTATGTTGAGCAAGGAAATAGTTTTCAACGGTGGTTAGTCCTGAGTATTGCTTGTTAACTTTTATATTGGTTTTTTCTGGTAAAAGTGTGAGCCAACGACCATTTCCTATTTGATAGTATGCACTCAGATCAGTTTTAGAGTCCGTGATGACAATACACGGGGATTTGCCAACAGTAGAACGCTGTTCTGGTTGCAAACGACGTACGCGGGGACGTATCCGTTCGTCCCAAAATAGCGGTTGATGGCGAGCAAAGTTCTGTACTGATGGGGGAAAGTGAGGTAGCAGTTCCAGATATGCATCGCACCCAGTAGCTACAGTACCATTAACCCAGATATCTAAATTCCGTCCAGTAAAGTGGTGATGACTGCGTAAGAGCATCAGTAGTTCTTGACCTAGCCCTAAAGTAGGTGTAGGCATGAGTACGGAGAGATTTTCGGCGATCGCCCGATTAATTCTTTCGGCTAGTTGATTTTCTTGGTTGCGGCGGTGGGGATGACGAGATGTGCCATAAGTGCCTTCAATAATTAGCACATCCAACTCTAATCCCCGCAATTCATCCAGACGCAAACCTTCTACTAACCGCGAGTTCGACAAGAAAAAGTCCCCCGTGTAGAGAAGCTTGTAAGATCGCTGCTTGGTAGTATAGGTCAGCAAAATCGCCACAGCCCCAGGTAGATGCCCGCAGGGAATTATTTCTGCCACCAGACCGTCTTTAAACTCTATAGGCGATCGCAACGGCAAGGCTTGACAAAATTGCGGAACTTCCTTACTGTCTTGTTGATCTAACCAATTTAAGGGTAGTAACTTGCTTGTTACCTCGCTAGCGTAGATAGGTAACAGTGGATAAGCCCGGTGCAGTGCTAGCAACCCTCTGGCATGATCAGAGTGAGCGTGACTAATGAGAACCAAGTCTGCCGGTAGGGGGAGTTTACCTTGACGTGCAGATTTTGTCAATCCACTTGCCAGTGGTGAAATATCCCTTAAACCACAGTCAAGTAAGATCCGGTGTGGTCCCATCCGTACCAATAAACAGACACCCTCCTCATCATGGTCGGCTCCATAGGGCAAACATTCTAATTCACTAGCTGCCTCCCCTGGATCAACACCAGTGGACACCAATAGGCGATCGCTCATGCTCCCTACCCTCCAACCTCCTTCAGAATGGATATTTCCCAGAAGCCACGAATTACCAGCAGGACTCTTGTAAGTCAACAGAAGCATGAATAGAGCAAACCGACCCTCATAACTTCAGAAGTTTCTGCTATTGACAGTTTGACGCTTTCACCCTTATGCGTGACGCTCGTTCCCAGAGTGCAATAAACCCTGAAGCTACGAGTGGAGGAAGCCTCCACTCGGACTTCTCTGAACCTACCCTTCACAAGCGCACCAGACGCACTCGCGTTCGGGGGCGCCTGGTCCCGTCTGACACGCTACCCGAACAGGACGCCTACTGAACAGTCGCCGTGAGCACTTTTCTAAGCCGTCATTCGTGCCGACTTCCCACGCGCCTGTCTCCTGTTGAGGCGAAGCCACAGCCGTAGGGACTGCCACCGAACCCACGCTGGTTGCTGAAAAACGTGATTAATGAGAATTCCGCGATTTAGAGACTAGGGGCGCTTGCATTTTGCCTTGTTTATATCAATGTGCAGAGCCATTGCCATGATAGTTGTCTGAATCATAAAATCCATTTTTCGTGCCAAAGAACAGACACGAAACAGTAAAAATAACTGTTAAGACCGCCAAAATCAGCTTTACATCCATATGTTTGTTACCCTATAGTAAAGACTTTCTGATTCTAATAGAGCGAGGAGTCACTCCATTAGAACAACCAGTAAATCTTTACTATGGTTAAGTGGATTCAGCAATAAGTACATTTACCACAATAACTCTAATTGTAGAACCTTTCGGTAAAGCTGTCTATCTGTCCTGGCATTGACTGGATTTTCTGAGTAGGTAGGGGGATTGAGAAATTTTTCTATGCCCTATGCGCCATGCCCCATGCCCCGTGCCCATTTTTAAGACTTATAACTCAAAACTTGAATGACAGTATTCTCTGGTAAGTTACCAGAACTAACGGTAATGGTATCACTATTACTGCGACGTACAGTCACCCCCTGCATCAATGTGAGAAATTGATCGAGTGGGGAAAGATCACAGTTGGCAGTATCAGCCGCTTGTGTACGGTACATTGTAGGAATCAGTATCTTGGGATTGAGAATTTGAATTGCCTGCTTAGCTTCCTGAGCATTATAGGCTTTTGAACCGCCACCCACAGGGACAAAGGCTACATCAGGACGCCCCATGAGGATTTTTTGCTCAATTGAAATGGGTGCAGCAGCTCCCCCTAAATGCAAGAGGTTAATTCCTCCTTGGTTCCAGACCCAAGCAGTATTTGTGCCAAACTGCTTGCCACCTTTGCGATCGTGGTCTAAAGTAATTCCCTGAACCTTGATGCCTTTGAACTGGTAAGCCCCTGCTTCATAAATTAACTTGGGATTTCCGGGTAGATCTTGCACAGCACCTTCATCCAGCAATTGACTGCTAATTAGCACTAAATCTGCTGCAACTTTCGGTGGGCGATAACCAGCAGTACAACCTCCTGCCCGAAACGGATTTACGAGAATTTTCGTACCGCCACCAGTAAACAGAAAGCAACTATGACCCAACCAGTGAATTGATAATGAACTGCTAGATTGGGCGGTAGCCTGAAATTCAGATCCGAAGTTAGTAACCAAACCTGTTACCAACCCAGCCCCAGCGTAGCCCATCAACTGTCGTCGTTTCATTAATTGCGCTCTCTTGAGTGTAAATGTTGCAGAAAGTTTCGCAGTAATTGCTTTCCTGAATTTGTCAGTATACTTTCTGGGTGAAACTGGACGCCCTCAATGTGAGGATAGTTCCGGTGTCGCACTCCCATGATTGTGCCATCTTCAACCCAAGCTGTAATTTCTAATACGTCTGGGCAAGTCTCACGATCTATCACCAAACTATGATAACGGGTTGCGGTCATTGGATTCTCTAATCCTTGGAAAACACCTACTCCAGTATGATAAACCTGAGAAATTTTACCATGCATCAACTCTGGCGCTGAAACAATTTTACCGCCGAACACTTGACCAATGCTTTGATGCCCCAAACAAACCCCTAAAATCGGCAAGCTAGGTCCAAGTTGTTCAATTAATTTGAGAGAAATTCCAGCATCTTCTGGACGACCTGGTCCTGGGGAAATAACAACGGCCTCAGGCTTGAGGGCAAGAATTTCATCTAAGGATATTTTATCGTTGCGAAAAACCTTAATATCCGATGCTACTGGGAACTCTGCCGCCAGTTCTCCCAGATACTGCACTAGGTTATAGGTAAAACTGTCGTAATTATCTATGACTATAATCACAGCCTATAAGTCTTGAATTAATTAGTCAACACTCAAAAAGTAGGATTCATAAAATGGACACAATTAAAGCGACCATTGGAGGGAGTAAGAGCATAGCAGCTACGAGTACTGCCACCAAAGCAGAAATCAGCACAGCACCTGCGGCGCAATCTTTAGCAATTTTTGCCAGTTCATGATATGTTTGTTTAACTGTTAAGTCAACAACCGACTCAATAGCTGTATTTAATAACTCCATCACCAAAACTAAACCACTAGTTATTCCAATTACTGCGATCTCCACCGCTTTTAAATGTAAAAAAATACTTAAGCCTATTGCTAGCACGCAAACACTTATGTGTATGCGAAAATTGCGTTGAGTTTGAAAAGCGTAGCTGATTCCAGCCCAAGCATACTTAAAACTCACTAACAAATTCGAGGCAACTTGCCAGGAGAGTTCCCTTTCCTTGTTAACGACTGTTGTTTCTAAGTGATTGGGTGTTGGTGGCAAAGAAACTCGTTGGGGCATAGGCATAAAAGTCAACAGCAGAGAAGGTGAAGTAGTTTTCGCTAATTTTAGGCAATTTTCTTGACTAAATTCTAAAAGAGCATCAAAAAATAACACTCGACAGTTATGCAGTAGGTCGCTACTCTATGCCAATAGTAATACCTACTGCCTCTAGTAAGATGACTTGCTGTTTTAGCATTTGGCTCAAGCTTTCTTCATCTGGATGATCCCAACCTAGCAGATGCAGTAATCCATGAGATGCTAACCAGGCTAGTTCAGTTGGCAAGGGGTAGTCCTGCTGTTGAGCTTGCCGCTGAGCTGTATCGATAGAAATCACAATATCACCAAGATATAAAGACTCGGAGGCAAGCATTTCTTCACTTAGAGGATAGTCTCCCTCTAATGCTGCAAAGGATAAAACATCTGTTGGCTTATTTTGGTGACGATATTGAGCGTTCAGCTCTTGAATCTCTGTATCGTCTGTCAAACGCAGCCCGATTTCACAAATAGGTGCTGACGGATGAAAGAGCAGTATTTCTAGCCAGCGTTCAAACCAATTTTCCCAAATCTCAGCAGGAATTCGGGCATTAACATCACCACCATCTGCAGCTTCTGTTTGGAAAACTGCCTCACAACGATCCTGCACATATAGTTCAACTTGCACTTTTTTCCACATAGCCTCCTTTAAATTATTAATTGTTGGTTGTTTGTTGCCTAAAAATCCTACTAACCACTAACTAGTACACCTCGGCTTAAATAAACCACCCATTCCGAATCAATGAAACGGTTGCAGTATAGGAATTACGTTAGCGCAGCGTTAGCGAGTACTCGAGCGTCATTCCAAGGCAGCGGTACTAGCGAGTTAGGTAGGCAAGACCTACAAGAACAGCCAAAAGCCCTACAGTAGACAATACAAAATGCTTCAGGGAGGTGCCACGCTTTTGCACCATGTTTCGCATGGCAAGTTTTACGTAGCTAGGTTGAGGATCCGTGGAAGGAGAGTTACTCATCTAGACCTCGATATAAATTTGGAAACCGTGCGTCAAGAGACCACGGATGAAAAACGAAAAGGCGAATTTATTTGCCAAGGAGAAATGTCCCTCGCTCCTCTAAATCTGGTTTAATGCCCGGTTGTGTAGCAAGGAACTGGCTATTATATTCCTTGGTATGAGAGCGAACACTTGCCTGTAAAGGCTACTTGGTACTTACCTTCCCAAGTTGGTGGGTCAGATGAGAGCAAACGTCTTGATGCAATCAAGACGTTTGCTAGACGCCCCGTCTCCTAGCTGTGCGGGGTTGGTGACGATAATTTGAGTAAAAACTCTTTTAGTACTGTAACAGTTCGTTGAGTATTCCGGTAAGTTAGGGAGTTTTTGGGCAAAGGAAGCAGGGGGGCGGGGGAGAT
>Ga0116227_10005835_pt1 | contig 25472 bp, 20 predicted proteins | sample S1TSphgellanicum_FD_89693 | JGI IMG/M metagenome (GOLD analysis project Ga0116227, IMG submission 89693) | Host-associated microbial communities from peat moss isolated from Minnesota, USA - S1T2_Fb - Sphagnum magellanicum MG | ecosystem: Host-associated > Plants > Peat moss > Unclassified... | reverse complement strand
TTTTAATTCTTTTTTTTATTTTAAATTTTTTAATTTTTTTTTTTTTTATTTTTTTATAATTAAAAAATTTTTTTATTTTTTATATTTTTTTTTTTTTTGTTTTTATTTTTTTTTTTTCTTTGTTTTTTTTTTTATTTTTTTTTATACGGTTTTTTTTTTTTTTTTCATTCTTTTTCCTCCCACAATTACACAAAATATTCAAATGAAATCTACCATTTCAATGAAGGTGGAATCCCGTAGTGAAATACCAGATCAGTATTGATACTGAGTTGTATCATTTAGTCCAAAGATCACAACTATTGGGACTAGCAAGTATCACACCAACAGTCCAAATATTATATGAGCTTGGTATTTAATCTGAAAAATTCTTGAGCTACCTACCAAGACCTGGCTGGTACTAAATCCCTCAAGAATTTAGAAACACAAACCCGGAAGGTCTCTTTAGAATATGTTACCCATTCTACATAAGTTAACACCACTTAACCATGAATGATCATTAAAGTTGGGGGGCCTTGGCACCTTGTTATAAGTAGTCAGTACCACATGAATGTATCTGTGTCTATTAATTTTGGGCCTACCCCAATGGTTGATATACTCAGTTCAGCTGCCTCAAGGGATGACCAGTGAATTTAACCATGTCCTAGGTTGAGAAAGAATTGTTGAAACATGGAAGATATGTAATGTGTCCAACATACCTGAGGCCCATCAAATCCATCAAATGCCATCAGAAATTTGCAGCTGAAGCATAATAACAATAACCATATAGTTTTTGCAACCATTGTGTGATCCTGCAACATCCTGCAACATTGAGCAATAACTTGAGTACAGTACTTGTTTCAAGTAACATGATTTTAGTGGCTTCCAATAGTCCTTGACTATCAAACCAAGAGCACAAGTACTTGCCTTTCGAGGGCATCTTGTAAGTTGTTCACTAGTCCATGCCAGAGTTACTTTCCCTAGCCAAGAGCCAACCTGGGTATAAATCGGTTCCCAATAACCAAATTATGAATTAAGAAACATGGGTAAAAATGATCACAATTTCATGAAAGCTTTGATGACCAGATGGATTGCTGCTAGTATGGCAGTTTGATGGAGGAAAGGTACTAGATGAAAAAGGTAATTCGAAAAACAATCGGGCCACATGTTTCCATAAACATTTTAGAAAACTTAAGAAAAAAAACTTAATGGATTCAACAAAGAACTGAATGATGTTAGTTTAAATAATCATCATCACTATCAAACCTGACTCTCTTTTACTTGTACTAATTTTCCAAATTATATACATGACATCTTTGATTTGATGAAATCTTATCAAATAACTTCCAACAACGAGAATACTGAGACAAGATCATGAACATAAGACAAAACCACAAATGCAACAACACATACATGGGAATCAAACTTCAATCTAGCATTCAATGATCAATGGCATGCAAACACAACCTTGCTCAAATCAAAAGATCAACCTGATCTAGAGCTATAATTCCCTTAAACAGAACATCCACCATAAGGGTAAATTGTAGTATAGCCACTGACAACAGTGCCTTCCCCAGCCTAACAACCAAAGAGCTTTATGAAGAGGCTCTGGAGATCTTACTTGAAATCTCTAGCTGCGGGGAAATTCTGCCTGGTAAGGTGCGCCCTGCAATTACACTGCACAAATCCCCTCAAGGCTGTTACGAATTGTAGAACTATTCCCTTCAACAAGAATATCCACCATAAGGGTATGTGGAACTGTAGGATTATCACCATAAACAAGAGGCATCCATCCTAATTAAGGGTGTGCACAATCAATGACATGCATACTCATGTCGTGCTCAAACTGAAGTATTTATCTGTGTATTATTTATATTCTGTATCCTCAAACTTGTATTTTGTTGCTACCTGGCTTCTTCACATCCCATGTGAATTAGTTGCTGCAACTCATCTCACAATCACAAACAATTGTGCTCTGTAAATTGCTGAAAAAAAATGATCCTATTGAATTGATTATTGCACTGCTGCATTTGTGGTGCATGTACATATACAAGGTATTGTGCAACAGAGTTCAGACGGAAACTCTGGTTGATTTCTACAATGAAAGTCCACAATGCAACTTGCAATAGCCTGCACTTGCACAACACCTTGTATGGGGGGGAAGAGATACTGGGAGCCCACACCTAACAATTGCCACATCCCCTGAAAAATGAGTTGACTTTGAGCATTCTCTAAGAACATCTCCAGCGGTGCTCAGTATGTGACCCTGCGAAAATATTTTTCACATCCAAGTTTAGTTATGTACTCTTTTGCAACCCCACCAATAAAAGTGAAACGGGGACAGCAAATAGGTGGGGGACTACTAATAGCAAACCACATGGACCAATCATTATGATGGGCCAATCAGAAACACTGAACAGCAGTTAGATCTTTTCTGCAGGTGCACAGCGCTGCTGCGCCTAGTACCAGCCACGGTAACTTGCCGAATTATGCTCAGCCAAAACCATTTTCTTGAGTCAAACTGGTACAGGTTAGATTTTCTTCATCTATTTTTACTGTGCAGGATCACATACTGAGCACCGCTGGAGATGCTCTAACACATTACCAAAAGAAACAGAACCTGACTTGCATCATTACAGTAGTCAGCTGGTGGGTGCTGGTTCACTGTGGCCCCTTTCCAGGACAGCTCTCCTTGTGAACACCCCAATCCCGCCGGGCCACAGTGAACCAGCACCCACCAGCGCACCATCCAACACTGGATGTCCGCTATGACTCAGTTTTGTATGAACCTCAACTGAGTTAATACTTGGTTTCATCTTGGTAACCAGTTCCGTAGGAAATAGGTCTCATATAGCCTAGAGGCAGATAGGTAGGAAAATATGCAACTTAACTTCTAGGTAAGTAGATATATGGTTTACACATGCTAAGGGCTGTTTTTACTACCGACCTGCTGACAACCTGCTTGTGGGTTGTAAGTACATAGGTAGGAAAAAAAAATTTAACTGAGCTAACCACCATAGTTAGCTAAGGAACTGGAACCTAAGGCCTGAATTGCACTAGGAGTCAGGGCCAGTGTTCAACCCAAATCCAGCATTCCTATTGGTGCAAAAGTAGAAATCAGCTCCCGGGGGATTTACACTAGGAGTCAAGGCTGAAATAGTCTGCCCCAAGTACTAATAAATGCTGAACATTATGGCCTTGTATTGGCCCCAAGGCTGAAAAAAGGATACCATCAAATTTGAGAGGCCAATTTGCAACCCTTGGGACCAATGTTCCAGCATTTATTAATATTCTGGCATCAATGTTCTAGCATTTATTAGTAACTTGGGGCCAATTTGCAACCCAAAAATGCTTGAAGTTGGCCCCAAGTTTTTTTTGGCCCTGACACCTAGTGTAAAGCGGGCCTAAGTCACCAAGTCCACATTGCCACATCGCCAACTTCACATTGTCTGTGCTACATTGCCACCTTACCTAGTTGACTTCATCTTATGGACTGCCTTGAATGGTCTTCAAACTGCCCAAAACTATTTCTTAGGAGCTACCTAATGAGTGTTCAAACACCCCACCCTTCCCAACCACTGCAGCAACAAAGCTCTCACAATTCAATACAGCACTGTAGTCTGGGTAGTGCTAGGGTTTTTTTTTCAATTTTGTGATGTGGGCTACCTGAAGTGGTGATCATCCATAAGATTTTTTAGCCAGATAAAACCAGAATCCTTCTATATTCTCGGCTACCTAATATAACTTATCATAAAAATCTGACGATTCAATTTTATTTTATTTTTTCTTTGAAGTCTGGCGAATTTGGGTGATTTTCTCCATGAAAAATCCTTTGTATACATTGAAATCATAGTTTTCAGGTCGAAATTTGGCAAAGTGGTTAGTTATGCTAAACTTAGCTAGCATAACTAAACCTAGCTAGCCTAGCATATTAACCTAACTGATAAGCTAGGCTAGCTAGTTATATTAGGTAGCATATCTAAATCTAGTAGGCTACCTAGCTAAGCTAGTAGGTAGCCTAGGCCTAGTTAGTAGGTTGGTTAAGCTAAGGTACTAACTAGGTTAAATTGAATTATGGGTTGGTAGGTTAAGAGACAAGGCTACCTACCTATAATAGATAGGTACGTGGGTAAGTTAGGCTATGTCAAGGGTTTAAAGTAGGTAAATGACCAATACACTTACTACCTGTTTTCTACTACTACTTCCAACCTTATTACTTATTATCTACTTTCATACTTACTTTTGTATCAAATTTGGAATAAACATGTCAAATGAATAAATTGACAAAAATCATCACAATATAATGGGATGGTTTATTGATTAAGGATTTTTTTTAATTTGAAGGTGAGGGTTTAGTAGCTTAGCCTACTTAACCTACCTTGCAACCTATTAACATGCTTATAGGACTACCTTAAATAGGTTAGCTAAACTAACCAAAGATAGGTTAAGTAGCTTAGGCTACTGTAAGTGAATAGGATAAGGTAGGTAGGTAGGTTATATAGGTTGGCTAGGTAGATAAAAAGGATAGGGAAGATATTTACCTACCTATTACCTACCATTAATAAACTATTGTTAATTAAAGAAAGATTATATTAATTTTTAAAATGCAGCAATAATCAAAGATGTTTTTTTGCCAAAAAAACCATTGGGCTCAAAATTTCCAAAATGTTTGAACATATTGACTATAGTCAAATTGCCAGAAAAAAAAAACATTATTGAAAGTGGAAGTGTCAAAATTTATTTGTCCAAAATGACATTTTGGTCACAATGGATATGGGGTAAAAAAATTGGGGAGGGGCGGGAGGTTAGTAAAAAAGGTTGTGTTTGAGTCTAAGTTTGAATTTAAGAATTGGACTTGACATGTCTACATGGACCTAAAATCGGCCAAAAACAGAATTTGACAAAACTACATGGACTTGGAACTAGCCAAAATTTCAACCTAAAATTATTGTTAGAATCGAAATTGATGGCTTGTTAGGGATCCAAACCCAACCAAAAATTGGACTTGATGGGTCTTAAGGGGTTTTTACAAGGTTTGGTTTTGAGGGTTAGGTAGTGATAAAGATCTTAAATTTAAATAATGTTTAAAATTTTATGTTTTAAAGTCATATGTTTAAGTTATAAGGTTTTAAGGTCATAGGTCTTAAGCCTAAACCTTAAACATATAAATGCGTTTCCAATGGTAACATTAAAATAGTCTTTATAAAAATATGTTGTGATGTTCCTTATGTTGTTCCTTATTGTTGTTTTTGGGAACATTTTGGAAACCCATTGGGAACTTTAAAAACACAATGGGAACCTTATGGAAATGTGATGGGAACATTTTTAAATAATAAAATCGAAAAAATCTTAAAGTTGTTTAGAAATTAGCTTTTGAACCATCTTTCAAAATAAACCAAAACCAACCCCAACATAAACCTAGAACCAACCCTAATGTAAACCTGACATTGAAGGTTCTTATAAAGGTTGGACCCATCAAAGTTGGAATTGATGGTGAAGAAAATTTGATCCAGCCCTAAAATCAATGATTTTTAATTTTTGAAAATATTCTTTAAACCCAAAATTAGGGAGATTTTTCGTTATAAAAAAAACTTTGGACCCAGATTGAATGTTTTTGTAAGAATTGAGAACTAGCCAACATTGGTTTCCACTATCTTTGAATGTGAGAAAAAAAAAGTGCTAATGTGATTCAAAGTTGATTTGGAGCTTATTTATGTTAGACCTAATTTTTAGGTATTCATATTAATTAGAATAGTTGTAATACAAGAAATTAGTAGTTAAATTGCTTGGTTTACAACCAAAATTCTAAGTTTTCACTTTACCAATTGGTGATCATCTTGCAATTTCATGCTTAAAACTTTGTTTTGGGAGGTGTTTTTTATTTTGAATTTTTTTCAAAATTGTATTTGTTATATATATTTTTGACATTATGTTCAATTTTGTTTTGGCAAATTTTTGCATTGTGGCGACACAAATATTTAGAACAAAATGTGCAATTTTGTTTTAGTGCAATTTTTTTAGTTGATAAAAATTTGGAAAATTTCACAAAACTTTCAAGATCATTGAGAAAAAACTTTGGTTATGTTATTTTTTTAAAAAGAAAATTCAAAAACATAATGGCAAACATGTTGTGATGTGTGATGGATAGTGAATGTGTAAGTGATTTTAGTTGAAAAAGGATAAAAGTATGGCACATTAGTAGAAGAAAAGGTTGAAAAAAAAGTTTCAAAAAGTGATTAATGACAAACAAATAAAGAGTGAAATTTAGGAAAACATGGAAAAGGACTAGCTACCAAAAGAGTAAGACAAGGATCTAGAGGAGCTAATAAATGTATGAACTTGACCTCTTTGTTAAAACTATTGCAAGAAATGTTCATTTATATGTTGTGTTAAAAAAAAGTTTTATATCTAGTAGTTGAAAGCAAAATCCAAATTTTAATTGTAAAATTTTCATCATTCATGATATTTAGAATGTTAATTATGAATCTTGCCAAACAAATGGAACAAGCAACTCCAAGAAACAAGCAACATGTGGAGGAAAATTGGTTGGAAACAATAAAAAATTAACAAAGTGGTTTAAATCATAGAAGAATAGGAAAGAATGGGAGGAGATTCCACAATTATACTCAAGAGTGGAACAATTGTGAAGGGATGTTGTGATTAATGTAGGAAAAACAAAATTGTGACATTCATACTTGACCCAAGGGTGAAAATGATGCAAGCAAAAGGTAAGCACCCATCAAATCCAGCTAGTATGGGGATTCAAGAAATTGGATTAAGAAGTCTTGTACATGTACATGTGTGACATTGGATGTGATTGATGCACCCCCAAGTTCCTTGTTAGACCCAAAAAAGGGTCCAACTATGTTAAAGAGCGGAAATAGTTGGAACTTGGTGCCGCTCCTAACTTCCAGCACTAAAGGGGGTGAGAGGGGCATGCTGAAAGCTTCGAGATTAGACTAAGAAGAGGGACAAGCTACTTAGTTATTCAATCATGCATCCAAATCCAACCAACAAATTGGTTGGAACTCATTCTGCACACTTTTAGTGTTGGGACAAGCCACAGGCAACCTTGGACTCGCTTGACTCACCACGGCGCGGACTTGGGGGAAGCCACCACCTTCCCCCATATAGTATTTTCTACGTCTCTCCGCCGCACTTGCATCCGAATGGCACTTTTTCCCAGGACTCCCAAAGTGGAGTCCCAAAATTATCCCGATTTGGACTCCCGGGACTTTGGGCGTTCACAACTTCTCGCTCCAACCTCCGATTGGGACGAGGTCTAAAGCAAACTTGTATCTCTCCTTGAGAACTTTCCAACGGTATGTCGCACTCCACCTGCACACACCGGAATGATTCCCAACTTTTAGTGGTCGGGAGTCAAATTACCAGTTTGACTCTTGACCCTTTTTTCGCTTATAACTTGTGCTACAAATGTCCAAATGGCTCATGCGAAGCCATTTTGGACATCTAAACTCTGAGACCTTTCCAATGGTATAAAGAACACCTCAATGCAAGGTGTTTTGACCCCTGCAATCAAGCTCTGAATTTTTGGGAGTCTCGGAGGACTCCCAAGTCCCATTTTTGAAAGTGTGAGTGGCGACCTCACACTTCCCTCAAAGTGGGGTTATGACAGTGATGATAACATATTTGCTACCTGTATGATACGACATGACATGCCATGGGGGTTATCCAATGTAACATGGTTTGGTGTAACATGTAACATGTTGACATGGTTTTTATATGTGGATGGTGAGATGTAAAACATTTGCCCTCTTCTTCTTTCACCAAATTTCATTGTGACCACTTTTCAAAAAAAATGTTTCATATTGCTACCATGACTGCTTGTTGTTTCAAGCAAGGTGTGTGTGTCCATACCAGTGTTGGACGAGTACCCACTTGGGGTGGTAGGAATCGGCGGTTCCAATTTTGGTTCCAAAAAACCTAACCAAATCCGGGTTTAAGTTTTAGAATTCATAGAACTAGCGTCAACAAGGAGTAGGGTCGGGCATGGAACCAGGAGGGAACTAAGGGGGTCAGTTCAACCTATTTATAGAATCGGAACATGACTCAAGGGTTGGATTTAAATGAGGAAAAAAATCAGAATTGGACTAGATGTTTTTCAAAAATCCAATTTTGGTTTTTTATTTAGGGTTAGGGTTTGGGCATCCACTAGTTTTGACTTTCAACTCGTATGGTTGCCCTTTTGCCTGTTTCACAAATCACTTCAATTTTTGAAATTTTTTTTTAATGAACAAGCTCAAGCAATGGGTTTTTTTTTGGAAATGTTCAAACTCAAGGAAAAGAAGCTAAAAATAATATATGGGTTGAACTCAAGAAGGTTAAGCTTGTAATGATTTTAAAGGTTGAAGCTCATGGAAATTTGTGTTGTGTTCAAGAAAAGTCATGCAACAAAGTTTAGGAAAAGAGAAAAGAAACTTGAGAGGGTTTTTTGGTGTTGTGTTTTCATGAAAGGTCAAACGTTGAAGCTTGGGAACTTAGGAAGAACCTTGGAAAGAAGTTCTAAGAAAAAATTTCAAAGGTTAGTTTTAGATTTAACATTGTCCCTGCCATTATTCATGGTCGTGCTTTCATGGCTTCTGTTGGTGTTTCTAGTCGTTGCCCTCCTAGGCTCTTAGTGTTCATGGTCGTGTTTTCTTGGGTTCTATTGGTGTTCATGGTTCTTGCTCTCTTTAACTCTATTGGTGTTTTTGGTCATCATTACTCTCTTGTGTTTTATTGGTGTTCCTGGTTATTGCTTTCTTGGGTTGTTGGTGTTCATGGTTGTATTCTCTTGGGTTTTGTTTGTGTTCCTAGTCGTGCTTTCCTTGGTTTTGTTTGGTGTTCGTGGTTGTGCTTTCTTAAGGCTCTATTGTTGTTATTGGTAATGTTCTTTAGGGTTTTGTTGATGTTCATGGTTGTTGCTTTCTTGGGTTTTGTTGGTGTTTGCGGTTGTTGTTCTTTTGGGTTCTTGGTGTTTGTGGTCATTGTTCTCCTAGGCTTTGTTGGCATTCCCAGTCATGTTTTCTTAGACTCTTGGTGTTCTTGGTCATTGTTTTCATGGGTTATGTTGGTGTTTATGGTTGTGTTATCCTTGTTTCTACTATTGTTCATGTGGTAGGATCATGGATCCTTATGGGGAAATCATAAAAGTTTGACTAGGAATGGAATGTTGCGCTTTTATTTCTAATTTACCCTCAACATCAACATCACATGTTGATAATTCTAGAAGCATAAGTTTTTCAAAATTATGGGTTTTGTTAGCAAAAAATCAAGATTTTTGGAAACTTAAAAATGAAATAGCCATAGCCATAGCTTGGGCATTTTATGTGTGGATGAACTTTTCTTCACTAGAGGTAAGTTCAATTTCAATTTCAATTTCACAAGCTGAACATCTAAAATGTGTTGTGTGTTACCCACTTACTCCAAATGCTAGACAGAAAAAAGGTTTTGCATGGTGAAAACATTTGGAGGGCAATTGTTGCGAGTTGTGGAGTGAATGGATTGAGTAATAAAAGGATGGGATTGAAGGAGGAAGAAATCCAAAGAAAAAAAAGTCTAGCCCAACTCTTAACACTATTGATTTATTTATTTATTTATTTATAGTAATTTAGTTCCTTATAATAAAATTGATCTTCATCAAAAAAAAAATTGAAGAAGATTTTGTGTTGTTCATTACAAAGGAACTTGTGTTTTTGTCATTTGCCAAGGCTCATTTTTTCAAAAGATTAATTCTAAGGCAAAATCCTTGATTAAATTTCCCATCAAAAGATAAGTTTAGAAATGAACTTTTGCTTATGATTATGGAACAAACAAAAGAAATATTTGTTTCTCTAGCCTTCAATCATGTAGTACATGCACTATATCTTTTGATCTTTGGATGTCAAGGGAAGGTATTGATACATTTATTCTTATTGTTCATTTCTTGAATGACAAGTGGGAACCTTGTCATGTAATCATTAGATTTTTTGAAACTATAAACACATTTGGAAATGCCATGGTAATACAAGTGAACAATGTGTTTGCAAAACATGGGTTGAATATTCATGTTCTTACATATGTCAAAGATGAAGGGAACAATCTTGCCACCATGACTTCTGCATTAACACTTGTTGTGTCTTGTGAGGTTTTGGGATTATCAACATTTTTTGTAGGTTCTTATTGGGGTCATGCAATGTTTAAATGCTATCAATATGTGATAGATGATTCTAAGGTATGTGTTGGCTTGCCTTCTATTTCAATTTAAAAAGCATAATTAATTTTGCCAAAAAACATTACTTGGACCAAGAAAAGTGGCAAGGGATGGCAACAATGGCACAAAACATGTGAATTAGCAGGGGTGTTTCCAAAGAAAAAAACTATTGTGAAGATTCATTTTGTTTCAAAAGTTGTCCCATTCCAAAAAACTATTGAGTTTAAGCATGTGATTGTTATTTGTTATGGAAGTCAACAATCGTTGGCTTTACAAAGTTGTGTGCTTAATCCCCAAGTTTGGGTAGTAGCCCAAGTTGTTGCTGATACTTTGGGCCCCGTGGTTCAACAATGTGTGCTAAACCATAGACAAGGATACTAGTTGCTTTCAAATGCCCTAGTTATTGCCATATCATTTGTATGTTAGTTTGAGCTAATGGTTTGGGATTTGATTTTAGTGAAACCCAAGATTTTGATGGGGAGCTCCAAATCTTTTGACAAAACATGCAAAAACAAGTGGTGCGAAGTTTAAAACCATTTTTGTCTTTATGTTTTCTTTCCAAAAGACTAAAACCCATAACATGTTGTACATGATGTTAGATGCCTTTACAAAGGTTTGGGGCTAGTCATTCAATTTGTTGGCAAGGAAATAACATTGCAAATGTTAGTGAGTATAATTGTTAGGTTTTGCTTCCATTTTTTTGTTTTGCATATAATTTTTTGAACCCAAGTGATGTAGGTGTTGGAGCTTATAGCTTTACATCCTGTAGTGTTAAACCCATAAATTTTTATGATATTATGGAAATTAATGAAAAAATGACATCATCGATGATGAAAGAATAGTTGAACCATTTTTCGTTCAAGAAAGTTATTGAGAAGGAGGCCAAAAATCCATTATAATGGTGGAGAATGCATGATGTACAATTCTCATATGTTAGGTTTGTGATTCAACAAATTCTAAGGATTGTTGGTACATAGATTGAAATGGAGAAATTTTTTAGTGTGGCAAGTATATGCACCAACCTTCACTACTTTCAATTAGGCATAGAAACTCTTGAAATGCTTATAAACACCTACAAGAATTGGCCAGATGATGCTTGTGTTGAGGGCTTAGCATCCATGAAGCAATTCATGGACATGGAGGAGGCCCTTATGGAAGAAAATGAAAGCCTAATTGATCAAGTTGGGCTTTAGAACATCAAAGAAAATGATTAATTTTTTTAAGTTAAGGAAATATGTCAAAGTTCTTTTTTTCACTAGGTAGTATTTTTTTTAGTTCAATTTCCCTTTCTTTCTTTTTTTTCTCCCAGATCTTGGAGCATATTTGGAGTGGCCATGAGTGAGGAGTGCTTAACACTTGGAGATGATGTAACCAAATTATTTGCTAGATTTATTGTTTAGGGTTATCCTTTTGTTACACCTCTTGGATTTAGGGTTATTGTCTATCCATGCTTTTATTTTGGGTAGGGCATGTGTTGGAGTTGCATTGGGTGGAATTGGGAGACTTTTGAGTTTTTTTGGAGGTGGGAAATAGGAGTCAATTGGTGATTGTTTTGGGGGCAAGATTTGGATGGATATGGGAGATTTGACTTGTTATATTATTTGGGCACATTTGAGGAGTTTTAGGTGAAGGAAAAACATGCAAAATTAAATCTCCTCCAATAAAATTGAAGGAGAAGAAGGCCATGTTTGAAGGCGGTGTAACCATTAACTGAAATCCTAAACAAAAAAAAAAAATGGTGTTGATCGTTTAGAAATGTTGGGAATAGATTAGATGTTGAAAATAGGTTAGTTTATAAATAGGGTACATTAGAGTTTTAAAATAGGCTACGTTTGAAATAGGTTTGATATTTTCAAACCTTTGTAGAAGCAATTTTTTTGGAATAAAAGTTTTATTTTTGCCTCATATGAATATTTCCAAGTTTTTGGGTTGTTTTGCATACTGGAACTGGGAGTTGGAACTGATTCAATTTGAAATTAAGTTTCAAATTTGCAAATTTTGGAGTTGTTTTGCATATTGGGACCGGAACTAGGGATTAACTGGAATTGATGGTTATGGAACTGATACCCAGAAGTGATGAAAATTGAAACTCTGTTCTAGAACTGGGACCAAAACCGCCCCAAAATAATTAACCAAAACCAGGATCAAACCTTGGTTCCTATTCTAACGAAACGTAACCAGAACCGGTTCCTTGAAATTTTAAGGAACTGAAACAGGCTGTTCCCCCTAGAACCTAGGAACCGGCCAACACGGTCCATACCTTAGATCCTACAATAATTTTGAAGTTAATTGTCAAAAGAAAATATTAGGGTTGGACACCCTACAACTATGTTGGAGTCCCATGACAGAAAATCTTTGTAGGATTTTGTTGAAGTAGATATAAAATACAATATATCCTAAAGATGTGGAAGCAATTTTGACACTTTCAACAAGGTTTGGGTGTTTGGGATAGTAACAAACACTTCCAAGGCTTAAGATGAGGACTCCTTTTCTTTTTTTGCTATATAATACATGCCTATAATACATGTTCACCTTTTCTACCTTTTAAAGTTCTTTTTGCAAGGACCTAAGTTATGATCATGGTGCCTTTGTGGTGTTTGAGTGCTACTTTTTGTTCTATGGGGATGATTTCTCCTCCTCTTCTGAGAACCATGGCTTCTCCTTCTATGGGAAATAGGGGTTTCACTATCGGTTTTTCTTGGTCTTCCTCTTCTTCTTCTTCTTAGCCTTCTTCGTCTATGGCGAAGAACTTTCTTGGCTCCTTTCATCTGCACTCCCATTAATACACCCACCAAAAACATGGTTTTAAACCTTCCTTCACAGAAAAACCAACTAATCCCCACGTGTCGTGTGAATTTGCCATGGTTGATATGGTGCTATTGTGTGTGAATTTTGTTGCTTTGCGATCTTTTTGGGGGGAGAAGAACTTGGAACAATGTGTTATTTTTCAGTGTAAAATGTGGTTTTGCAAAATATAAAAATTGAGTTTAAAAAAAAGAAAAAGGAACACTGAGTTCATATAGTTGGAAAGGAGGGTGAAATAATATATTTTGAAAATTGTGAGAAGAAATCAAAGAGTATTGGATCTGAAGATTTTGGGCATCTGCTAAGTGATCATGTTAGCCATGTTTAAGAGCAGCCTAATGAAGGTTGAGTACAAGACCATACCAGCTTTTCAACTGTTCTATGGACTTTGTTGTACACTTCATCAGAAGGTGGTTTTGATGAGATCTGAAGGCCATCAAAAAACTCAATTTATGAACTCTCTATTTTTCTTTGAACAGAGAAAAAAGATGTCATGTATATACATGATAGAAAATTGAATATATTTTTGCTAAAAAGAAGGTCATAGTAACATAAGGAACTAGGATGACTAAGCTTGAAAATGCTTTTAAGGTCAATTGATATCAATTGTGTTCGAGGTTTAATCTTTACCTTTTTTAAGACAGATGTGTACAATGCAACCACAGGTAAAGTCTCTTTCCGGAAGGTGAGAAATCGTTTTTGGATAATCTTCATGTTATCATCACTACGGCCACTTGTCTCACCACGCTTCAACAACCTCTTCTCAAGCACATCATATGGAGCATGCAAGTATATTACCATATCTGGCTTTTTCACCTACATATATATATCCAACCCATCAATGTTATGTTGAGCTTCTGTTATGATCTCAGTGTAGTACACATTTGAGAAAATTTCATCTAGAAAATTTGCACTTTGCATAGCACTTGTTTTAGCCCAATTGCAGCCATTTTGGCTACCACAATAGAGATCAATCTACAACTCAAAAACTGAAATTGATGTAGAAAATAGAAAGAATGTCTTGAAAACTAGGTGGTAGGATTCAAGAGTGGAAAGCCACCTCTTTATGGAAAGCTATAGCTTGATCAATTGCACGAGGAAAGCCATCTATGAGATAGCCTTGACAATCCCTAGATGATGATCCACACATGGCCTTCTTGAGCAACTCTAGTGACACAGATGTGGGCACTAGTTTCCCCTGTGCCATTAACTTGGAAGACTCCCTTCCAATTCTGCTTCCTTGCTTCACCTCATCCCTCAATAGATCCCCAAGTGATAGATGCTGGAGTCCAAAGTCTTTAACAAGCTTGTCACATTGTGTCCCTTTACCGGAACCAGGACCACCTGCAGATTTAATCCACCACCACCATGGTTGTTGTTTTTCCTCTTCATAATAACACATACTATGTATTGAGTTTTGGTTCATTCATGCATCATCTTACTCGGATTTGTGTATTGTCTTTTGTGTGCTATTTAAACCAACCTTCCTTACGTTTTTCCTTCAGACAATCAACTATGAAACAGGGGGTGTGCCACAATGTGGCCTTGCCATTTACACTAAAAAAATATCATAAGGCAAAAGAAGAATTAGGGAAACTCAAATATTTCACCATGCAAAAATATAATGTTCAAAAAATCGTCTAAAAGAATCCAAAATCCTTCAAGATATTATAACTCTATAACTTAATCTTAATCAAAATATCATCTTTCAAAAATCCTCATATAAAAATAGACCTATTACTACCTAGTGGCCAAAATCCATTAAGCTACTATACTCTACTATGAATCTAAACACAATATCCTAGCCTTGGAAGGCAATGCCAACAAACACAGATTCATGTTTCCTGGACTTTTCTGATAATTTTGCAAAAACCCACTAACTGGTGTCATGCGAAATGCATGTGGCTTGGCTAATTCATGTGAAATTTGACTAATTTCCTCAATTACTATGAGGTATGTGGCTTGCAAACAATTTGTGCCCTTAGAGGTGATGATCAAAATAAGGAATTGTTACTTTAAGGGGGATCGGTAAATAGTACATACCAAGGACAAAAATGACAGGCTTTTTCTTCACCTCACTTGGATCAAGAGAGTTTTCTTTCAAATGATGTTTAGATGATGAGCTACCCATCGCCTTAGAATTTAAGGCTCTTTTTCATTTCCACACTTTGAAGGGTTGATGGTGCAGAATTCCCATGATTGAAAAACACCTCCAAAAACTAATCAAGAAGTTTTAAAGCCGGGGGCTGCCTTGGGTACTTCATCTTCTTCAACTTCCCCCATCACCACCCCTTCTGCGAACCCCTAACCTAAATTGGATCAATCTACTTTAACATTGCAAGCTTTTCCTTCTCAACCCAGTTAGTTTCATGTGGATTATAAGTCACCCACTTTTGATAATGTTTGGGAGAACATTGAAAACACCACATGAATGAACAATAGGAGAAGGATATTGTGGGGGTCTTTGCCTCTTGGAGAAATGCCCAAAGGGTGTGTAGGTATGTGTGTATTTTTGGTTGTACTACACTTGACCCATGATCCCTTGAAATGATGAAATTTTCACATGATCACAAGTGTTTGATTGTTGTTCCCAAAAAAAATCCTCTTGTTCAGAAATTCATAGCCTAGCAACAATTGAAGTCTCTCAAATATGTACAACAAAAGTGATCACAAAAGATGTTGTTCCCAATGGCTGAATGTAGGCAGGTGGCATATGATTACCTCTTCACAAGGAGATGAAAGGGTCACTTATCAAATAGGCAAATTATGCATGGTTTCCCATGTTTTATTTGGTCCAATGAGTGACATCCCCTTTATATTTTATACTATTTTTTAATCAACTAAAGATCATCACATAACCTTTTTAAGGATAGCAATGGAAACCATGAATCCAATTATGTTGAACATATTTCCCGACTTCACAAACATGATTTGTCATGGTTAGTCCCATCACAAAGAAACTAGATTATGGTATTCTACACCCATTCTCTCATGCACATATAGTTGGAAATATGGCACACTTCTTATAACCAAAAAATATATACAAACTTGAAATTATTTAATAGTGTTTTGATATACAAGATTGAATACCCATTTGGATGCAAGTCATTTGATACATAAATCTGATGTCATGTAAAAAATTTCTCAAAATTTAGATGTTTGAGTAGAGTGATACAATGGCTCCCCAAAAAGTGGTTTGCTAAGACTTTTAATTGTGAACAAAATATCTTGACATCATCAAATACTTGAGCATTTGATTGTGTAGCCAACTATGTTTCAACAAGATTTAAAAACAGAAATTACATGTGTATAATAATATACATATGATATTTCGTGTTTAATTTTGGGCCGCTATTCACAAAAGGGTCCATAAAGACAAAGGTGAATACGTTCATCTGAGGATATCACAAGGTGAAAGCCTCTTCAAAGCAACTTCACATTCAATTCATGACACTAGAATGTCAATTGACAACATTAACCAAAAGAGGTTCTTTATCCCATTCTGGAGACAAAAGAAGTTCACATAATCTCACAATGTTAGATCAATGATTATGCAACTACTAAGCATAATACAACAAAATTACAATAGTTTGTCATTTCAACACCAAAAATAAATAATGACGTTGGAACATTATTAAGGCTTCCCAAAACAAATAATGTCATTTTTGCATATACATGATCCTAATGAAAAGTAAGAATATTTATCAACAAGAAGCAACCAAGGAAACAAAACCTACCTATTCCATGTGCAAGTCATGCACCCAAAATGAAGGCCACAAAACCTTACCTATTCCTCAAAATAAAATAAAATGAAAAAGAAAGATGGATTATGCATGCAAATGTTAACACCAAATGGTCTTTATTGTGGTAAATTTTTTCCATTTTGTGAAAATAAATGGCCCAATAACATCAACAAAGGATTTTTTGGAATTAAATGACCAAAATTTGCCAGATTTTGAGAAAATATATATAAATCTCTAGAAATTTTCTACCTTAAGGCTTTAGTAGGTAGCCACAATATAGAATGCTTTGAATAAAATCTATTTTGAGATTTGCTTTGTAGTCAACTATGGTTAAATCTTGTTCTTAACGATTGTCACTTTAGCAACATTGAAAAAATGGGGAAAAAAAATCATGGGCTAATACATCAAAACAAAATTGTAGATTGATTCATTGAGGCAAAGCTCACTCTTGAAACAAAACAATAGATAGAAAAAGGCTTGCAACCCATTCTACCTTGAAATTTTATTCCAATTCAACTTGAAGTTAACCATGTGCAACTAGTTAACTTGATTCCAACTTGGTCAACAGGAATCAGGTTAATTAGGATAAACTTTTGATGCTAACCAAATCAGGTGTTAATAAGAAGTTAATAATATTTATAGAAATGCAGAAATTTTCATAAAATATGTTTTTCAAAGGAAAAAAATTGTACAGGAAAATAAAGAAAAATTCAAAAAAATTCAAAGAACATTCCATCAAACATGAAATCTTCAAAATTAATTTATTATTTGACAGACATATGTTGAAGCTGCCCCTGTACTACAGTAATAATAACATGACCTAATCATGAGTGTCATATGTATTGACTCTCGATCTTACACCAGGAGCTAAGAATTAGATGGGTTAGGGTTAGTGAACATTCTCATCCACTTAGAGATCAAAGTGTGTCCATATGGTTTCACACTAGGGTCCAAGACCCTATGGACTAGGTAACCAGTGAGAGGATGCTGGTTACCATAACCATGGAGACTATTTCCATTAACCAGTGCCCTCTGGTTGGTTACTGGACATAACCATCCCTCATGATGGGAATCTCTCTTTTCATCCACACAGAGATTGGTTATGAAATATTCATCCAAGCAGCAAAGGGTTATGGAATCATTGGGCAAATGAGAGCCCAGGGTAGCCTAGCAAATCACTAAGAGCATCTCCACTGGTGCTCAGTATGTGACCCTGCAAAAATACTTTTCACATCCAAGTTTTAGTTATATACTTTTTTGCAACCCCACCCATAAAATCGAAACTGGGACAACAAATAAGTGGGGTACTACTACCAGTAGCAAACCACCTGGACCAATCATTATGATGGGCGATCAGAAACACTGACCAGAAGTCAGATCATATTTATTACACTCCTTTCTGCAGGTGCACGTCGTTGCCGCTGCGCCTTGTACCACCCACCGCAGAGTGTGCAATTATATTGAGCCAAGACTATTTTCTCAGCCAAACCGGTATATTTTTTGACTTTTCTTCATCCAATTTTACTGTGCAAGATCACATACTGAGCACTGTGTGGAGGTGCTCTAATGCAATGGGGCCAAAAGTTATGGGTTGTAACTTTCCACCTGAACAGCAAATGAGAGTGTCATCCAGATTCTTAAGCCTTTTGTAGGGCCCTGTAAAATTATCAGCTCAAAAAACGTTGCCACTTGTCAAATTTTGGGAGTCCCATGCCACTCCTAGGTGACAAATACTAGCCAATGGGATCAAGGCCACTTGTCACAAGTTCAGGAAGACTGGTGGGACGCAACCGAAGAACAAGAAGAACTATTAGGGTTAGGGTTTGGAGAAGGTGGTGGACGATTCAAGGATTTGCGAGGACGACGGAGTCCGCGTCGATTTTAGAACTGTAAGCATTTGAAATCGGTCCGAAGATTTTGTTTGTTGTAGTGAACGGTTTGCAGCAAAAATTGCGATTGTTTTTTCTTTTGCTTCTTCACCTCTGAATCGGTCTGTTCTCCACATCTACCTTAAATTCCTTTCCGGAAGCTTTCGTCAATCCGTAAGGAACTTGCCAAGAGGTTCCTCGATTTCGAGAAGAACGAAGAAGACGGTTGCGTACGGGCGTTGATGATGCTAAGGATTTGCTGTAGATTGATTTAGTCTTTCGTTGCGTATTGCAAAAGAAAAAAAATTATAGGAAGAACGGAGGATCTTGAAGGAAAAGCAAGCAAGGCCCGTGGTGGTTGTGATTGGATTGCTTTTTTGGGTCTGAGGAAGGAAAGGCAAGCTGGAGGATCACGTAAGGCACAGAGGGGGTGGTGGTGGAGGATTGGGGAGGTCAAGTGGAGGTGCATTCGATGGAGGAGCGATATCTACACATAGCCAGGGCGGCAGCGCTCGACCCTTCGACCCCTCAGTCTCTAATTTGCAAACAAGGCGAGAACAAACTTCGAGGTACGGTTCACAGCAATCTGACTCATACTGGTCGCGGTCCTACTCTAGCTATGGAAGGTCATGGCGAGGAGGAGGAGGAGGATCTCAGGGACAGCAGCAAGTAGCTGAATCTGCCATTGACTTCTACTGGTTTATTGGCTTCTTCGTGATCGTGGGTACGCCAGATTTTCTTTCCTCTTCAGCTTCTCCTTCTTTGGTTTAGGTCAAATATTTAAGGGTTCAAACCAGTCTTGTGAGGGTATCCGGTTTGTAGTGTTAAATTCGGAGCTTCAAGTTCTTGTGCCCTGGACTTCAACTGGCACCCTTTTGTTGGAACTGGAACAAGAATGGGACCGAGGAACTAGCCTTTTTACAAGATCTGGAACTGAAAACGAAACCACTGTTGAATACATGTTTAGGTTCTTTAGGTGGGCAAGTTGATTCTTTCTTGAGAAAGTTGGCAAGTAGGCTGAACTTAATGAAGTATGAATTTTCACTAGTTGTTGAACTCTTTACCTATACAAAACCCTGTTTTAATTTGTTGTAAAACTTATAAGATCTGGCATTCAGGAGTGTGTAGTGTGTGCATAGAACCAGGAGTAGAGGTTCTTGAATTTGTTAAAAAAATGTGCCAGAACCAGAACCATGGGCTTTAGAAATTGAAAGAACTAGACTCAAACCCACTCTCAGAGAAACTGGGACCAGAGGTTATCTTTAAAAGGAAAGAGGCACACAATGCTGGTTCAAACCTGTTTGTGGATTGTTTTTGCTAATTAGCTGAAATTTGTATTTCAAAGATTGGGAAAGATAATTTGCACACATTTCACACAGAATCATCATCCATTTCAGTCCTGTTGTTATATCATTGTTGTTCTTTCAGCTGCTTGTAGATCTCCATTTTTACAAATGAATATTGCACCCACTTTGAGTCCACAGTTTCGCTATGGATGCTTATCAGCCTGTATGGATCTCAAGTCTTGGAGATGGGATTATTTTATTCGCGGGTCCTGAAGGCTAGTCCTTTGTTGGTGAAGGAGATCAAGGTTGGTGAGCATTTGCTAATTGCTTATGAATCCAATGCACATGTGCCATATTTGCATGTGTTTTATGCTCAGAGTTGTGGTTTGGAAATGGTTCAATTGCTGGGGGTTCATAATGTTGGACCATCTTGCTGAGTATCATCATCAGTATGGTGCTTTTTTGTATTTGAGGGTTCAGGTTCAGAATCTTGGAGAGCCTGGTCCAGTTGTGGCTTCATTTGCAAAGCATCCAGGTTATGGTCATCCATTCATTTCAGACGAAAAATTTAATGTGACAGTCAATCCACGGTTCCACCAGGCATGTATCTCTCTGCCATAGTTTCTGTTTGGATTTTGTATTGGACTCTCCTGCTTTTCTTATATTATGGTGGGCAATTGAAATCACTTTGCATTCATCTGATCTTAAGCAGAATCTGATGTGGTAGTTGTTTTTAATTATCTGCAGCGATATGGATTCTGGCTGAACAAAGGCTCATCTTTTACTCTCATATACAATGTGAAAGACTCTTGGGAAGATAGCCTGGTGCTGGCAATTGTCAGAGGTGAAAAGGCTGTTATCTTCTTTGAGTTTGTTTCATTCAATCATGGTACCCATGCGCATTGCTGGTTGATAGTCAAATTGTAGATGCAGCTGTGGCGAACTCCAATGACAAGGTATATCTCCTGTGAAAAATTCATGTCATCTATTATTGACAAATGAATGTCATTTGGTTTACTGTTGCAGGTGAAGATAGCTATCAGGAATGGACAAAGGATCCAAGTAATGCTCAATTAGTATCAGCATGGAAGCGGATTTATGGTAAGACATTCATTCAGGAAGTCTCCTAGAGCACATGGGATGAAGTTGTTTATGTTTGTTCAGCTAATTGCCAATCTTTGTATGACTGATTGGAGCTCAGGTTTGGTGGGTTGGGAGTCTTTCATCAAGCTTCTGTGCTTACCTGCCTATTCTCTCTATGCAACATGCAGGAAGAGGTTCATTAAATTTTACAGTGACAGAAGATGATGACTACTATGTTGCCTTTGGGAACTTGAATGCTCATGAAATGAAGGTGGGTGGTTCAACTGCCTATTTATTCCATATACAAGTTTACATGAGTGTGAAAAAGTCTACATGAGAGTTAACTCATGCGATCTGCTTTGCTGGGGTATCTTTCAGAACAAGAGAAACCCAGATCTGTACTTAGCTCATCAATATTGTGGTTATTTTTGTGCCAGATTTCCTTCCACTTGAAGATGCATTGCATGATTCATTCTGTTCAAGATGCGGAATCTCGCTGTTCACTGGTGAATGGGAATGTTTGCCGGGTGCCTCTGTCATTGTCCAAATCCAAGCGGGTGCTAATATCTGCACCTGACAAGAAGCAGGTAATATGAACCCTGAGTACATATCTGAGTTTTTGAGGAACAGATATAATGTTTCCACCAGAATAATGAGTCTGTCTTGCAGTTGTTTGAAGCTTTCCTTATTGGGTGGTCTGTCCAATCATTGATTTCTGCATAACAGGATATAAAACTGCATTTATGAGTAAGGGCATTCTTATTCTGGTAGCCTATATCTGTGAATTTTTGATAACCAGCCTGCCACTTCTAAAGCCTTGGAGTTGGCGTCATCTACAGGATTGGACTATGTATATTTTGTGTTGATTCACACTGTTGTGGTTGTGTATACAGCATGGTGTTGATGTTTGGAAGGTGAAAGTCTCATATATTCCACGCTGGATTACCTACTTCATATTGTGGAGTATGTTGTTTTTCCCATCCTGGACCTGAGGGCAATGCTTTGGTTTGCACTAAGATTTTGTTGATTCAAGTTCTTCTATGACATTTTGATGACAATCCTGAAATTTCCCCATTGGAGACGTTTGAAGCAAGTAAATTTGATTTCAACTGGTCTGAGGTTGCAGGTGTAATAGGGCTTGGACTATTAGGTATGGAGCTACATAAACAAGGCAGGCAAGTTTCCACAAGTCAACGAGAGGTGGTTCCTCTCACCTCTATAGAAGGAAATGAAAGCCCTGAAAATTTGGCAAGAGAAAGCCAGTCTGCTGACTTTTCACCAGCTTTAGGATCTGAAAACTTTCAAGGGGGACGTGGAGAGCAATCTTTGGAGCAGCTGTGCACTGTGTGCTTGGATGCACCCAAGGACAGTTTCTTTGATCCTTGTGGCCATCGCTGCACATGTTATGCCTGTGGCATGAGGTACCTACCCATGATCCAATGGCAACAAATGATTCCTTTTGCAGATGTTCTAGTTGTTTGCTGGTGGGGTTATAAGCAGCTAGGACTTGGGTAATTATCCAGCTGCATTTGCCCATGGCTCAGCAGTGCATGTTGTGAGTTTATTTTACTGTGATCAGAAATCATCTGGACCACTGCTGTTGCACAAGGACAGTTTTGTTTCTCTATAAGTTTTCTGTTTGGAGCTTGTGGGCTGACCATGAAACCATAACTGTTTGAATTGCAGGATACAAAATGGAGACATTGCAAGATGTCCCATTTGCCGGGAAAATGTGCGTGCTGTCCGTAGGATTTATGACTCATAAACCCTTAGAAGCAGCAATCTGGCTCTGGAGTAATCTTCCTTGAAAATTGCTTAAGTTTTGTGACTGTAAAGCATCTGAATGAGAAAATTACTGAGTTGGTGACTAAGGCATGCTTTTTTCTGTTCTGTGATTGACGATAAGCAAACCATGGTCATCTTCTGAACTGGACAATGAAAAGGTGTTTCATTGCAGTGTAGATATTATCAAATTCTCCTCACCTAGCTCATCTAATTATCCTGAAGCATTTTGCAGTAAACGCTATAACAACAACAATCTTAGATACTAGAAAATGCAACTGTGTCTAAGATCATTGCAACATCTAAATCTGTACAACTTCAGGTTTTGCCACCCTAGATAGACAGCATGATTGTGTAATCTGTCGTATTGCCAATCTGAACTTGTGTACTTGGGATCACCATTTGTGACTTGTGATCTGCAATTTTTATGATTGAGGTTAAGAGTTCCAAGGGGCATCAAGAGGAGATATCAACTCTGTGCGGAAGTTGAAACATGTTAGAACATGTGGACATTAAGTTCAATGCAGTTTTGGAGGGTACATTATAAGGGATGAGCATTTCGCAAAATGGAACACTTGCCATATAACAGTATGGTGGGCATTTCATGTCATTTTACAAAATGGTCGCCCCTGTTTTTTAAATTTTGGATGTGCTTTATGTTGGGCAACACCCATGCAGCAGGGGCATAACTGAAATAAGAACCCCCTTGGCTCCACCTCAGGAGGGTTCTTATTTCAGTAATGACCCACTCCTGGGGTGTTACACTACACATAAAGTACCAGCAGAACATTTCTAGTGTATATGGAGGACCCATTATCTAGCAGAATTTCTTGGTGGCAAGCAGGCATGTCATTTTTTTCTCCCTTCATACCTGGTGGGTATCCTGCAATACCAGCTGAGTATCACAGGAAAAGAAATTTAAATTAATTTTCTGCCAGTGCTGTACATCAGAACACCCTCAGAGCAAGGTCTTACCCCAAAGACTGCACACTGGCCAAAGCCAGGGCAGGCCTATTTCAGGGAGAATGCCTCACTGGGATGGTATTACCCCACTGATATTAAAGTTATCGGTAAAGTCGTGGAAAGACAGTACTGGAACACCCTCTGTTTCACTATTCACAGGGCACACCCTCCCATGCTGTGGCCACACATTGCAAGGCCATGGGAGGTATATATGTGTGCACTCTAAAAATTTTATGGAAAAACAAGTTGTGAAACTAAGCATGACTTTAGACAAAGGTCCAATGAATTCAAGCAATCTTATTGGTCAAAAGCTTTAAATCGGTCCTATGGCCTTTAGACAAGGGTCCAAAACCAAAAAGTGGCAAATTGAGGCTAATATGGCACCTGTTTTGGAGGGAAATTCAATTGGTTCGGACCAAAAGACAGTACTTCAAGGAAAGCTTCTGATTTGGAGAACCAATATTCAGGCTAGGGACCCAGGTACACTCCAACTCAAGGATTCAATTTGCTTCACATGAGTCCAAATTGGTTCTTAGGAAATTGGACCCTGGACCCTCATCTAAAGTGGGCCTAGTGGTGTTTTACTGCAAGACCCTTTTGACTCTTTATGTGGAGAACCACAATCAGCACGATTGACATCTGGTGCAAAGTGCAAACATGTTGGATCCGAGATCTGAGGCCTTAGCCTAGTGAAAGCCAGTAACTTTTGCTCACTTTTGGTTTTCTGACTTGCTTTGTGTTATGGTGCCCGCAACCAAGTTTGTTGTTTGTGAAGAAATTGGGAAAACCTGTAATTAATGGCCAGGCTGAACCTGCACCTACATTAATACATTCACCTTCTTGAATGAGCCCTTTCCCCGATATTCACTGCAAGACGCATCAAAGAAATGTTAAATTTGAACTCAGAGACCCTGAGTTAGTCTAAGGCCCGCTTTACACTAAGAGTTAGGGCTGAAAAAACTTGGGGCAACTCTGAGCATTTTTTGCTTTTTGTCTGGCCCCAAGTTATTAATAAATGCTACAACATTGGCCACAAGGGTTGCAAATTGGCTTCCCAAATTTGATGGTATCCTTTTCTTCAGCCTTGGGGCCAACACAAGGCCATAAAATTCAACATCAATTAGTAACTTGGGGCAGATTGAAAAGATCTTTTCTTTTTTGGCCTTGACTCCTAGTGTAATTTAGCACTTGGGGCTGATTTCAACTTTTGCACCAATAGGAATGTGTGATTTGAGTTGAACATCGCCCTCAACTCCTATTGTAAACTGGGCCTAAGAGCAGGTCCACAGGTGCTGGGTATATAGCCCTAGACAGTAAATTTTGGCTCAGCACAATGGCTTTGGCCTGGAGATATTCAAAATGCTCAGCAAAGGACAATACCTGCTATTGATTGTTCAATAGACTGTTAGACAGGCGGTTGGTTGAAGTAGGTTGCTCATAACTATTATTGGTTATAGATCATTTGCATTGTCAGTTTTAGTATGGGGTTGGGGAAAAAAAACTAAATCCTGGTTTTGGGAAATATTGTGTCTCATTGCAATATACTCAGAGCACCTGTGGAGCTGCTTTAGAGGATCATTTTGGCTGGAGTGAACTAGCAGCCACCAATGCACCAGTTCAGGATGAAGCCGTTCAAGCCGTTTTGGGGATGAACCAAAAAACATATCCTCTTCCCGTGCCCAGGGATTTTTTAGGTGCCTTCTCTGCCCCAAAATTTTCCCCTCCTACTTACTTCCCCCCTCCTACCTACCTCCCCCCTCCTACCTCCCTCCCC
>Ga0116227_10005834_pt1 | contig 25475 bp, 11 predicted proteins | sample S1TSphgellanicum_FD_89693 | JGI IMG/M metagenome (GOLD analysis project Ga0116227, IMG submission 89693) | Host-associated microbial communities from peat moss isolated from Minnesota, USA - S1T2_Fb - Sphagnum magellanicum MG | ecosystem: Host-associated > Plants > Peat moss > Unclassified... | reverse complement strand
TTTTTTGAATTTGTTTTGTTATTACAAAATTTTTGCGTAATTCCCCCCCCCCCACCCGCCCCCCCTCAAAAAAAAGAAATCAGCAAATTTGAGTCAATTTTGCACTAGAAAAAACCCCAAAAAATTCTGAAAAAAGTGTCAAATTTCTTTTCCCGAAAAAAAATTACAAAATTTCTTGGAAACAAAATCACAAGATGTAATCTATCTATTAAGCAAGAAGGTAGGAGTACTTTGGTTGTTTTATTTGCCACATTGAGATGTCCCAAACCATGGTCCTAATCCTAATGCACTCGGTCTTGTTGGAAAGTCCTTGGTGAGTAGGAGTGCACCAACGTGGTTTGGTAATGTTTAAACCAGGGTTTTGTTTTGACCCGGTTATCAACCTGGGTATTGATAACATATCAAATGATTCTAGTGGGTTTTATGTAGGGTGAATGAAATTGCTTGAATTCTTGAAGACTTTGAAATGTGAATGTAAACAAAAGCATATTCAAATCATGGCATTTTCATGGGCATAGCAATTGGCCATATCTGATGAAACTATGGGAAAAGGTACATGTTATTCTAATATGCACATTTCATATGTGAATGAAGGATTTTTTCAAACAAAATGTTATAAATAGTGATCTTTAATCGTGCTTCAAATTGGAATTGGATACATTAGATGCATGTTATTGTGTGAGATTGAAATTGACAATATGGACTAAAAGACAATCTTTGATATTTAGTGCAATGAGAAAGATTGGTTAATTATATTGTTGCTTTAAAGGTGAGCCTTGTGTTTCTTTAGTATTGTTATAAAATTGTTCATTCCAATTGTAAATCATACATATGTATTTACATTGTTAAGATTGAATGTAGATATTTATGATTTTGCACATGTTGTGGTCCATTATAGCATTGTGATAACGCACTAGCATTGGATGAATATAACATTGATGGATCTAAACTTGTTTGTAGTAGAATAAAAATGTGTTTTGTGAGGCTTTCTATCATCAAATGTTTTTGTTGAATTCACATTGGAATTCAATTTTTGTAGTTTTCCCTTGCAAGTCATAATATGTTCACTTCATTCATGGTGACATAAGTTTATTTGTAAATTTTTCATGTGAAAGCATTTTCTTATGTAAATTCTCCTGTGAAAAGAATTTTCTTATGTAGATTCTCCTGTGAAAAGAATTTTTTGGAATAGCCTTTTCAATGAAACACAACTAGTCAAAATTGCATATCAATGTGAAAGGCAATTTCAAAATTTGGATGTCATCATGAAAGGCAAGCACCCTTATCAAATTCCTACATTGGGTGGGTATATTTCAAATGGTTAAAAACAATCCAAAATTCAATTAATTTTTAATTTCAAACTTGGAATTTATTTAGATTTTTCTTTGAAAATTCACCACAACTTCATACATGGTAAAATTTGCAAGCTATTTAGGTCACTAGATTCTTGGAGATGAGAACAAAACATGACCAAAAGCTTTTATTAATTGAAACAATTATTTTTCAAAAGTTGTTCACAAATAGTCATGTAACCCATTGCGTGGCAAAGTGTGCATTTCCATTTTTCCTCATTTGTTGTTCACATAGTCTTTGTATCATTCCTTTTCTCATGTTGATTACACTTCTCATTTTTTATTAAGCTTTTATGGGCATGAAACTTCTAACCTTTCTTAAGGCCTCCCAACGTGTGAAACCCTCTCCTTCACATTAGCAAGCCACATGAAATCCAATATCAACAAAATCTTGTGCATGTCATTTCTTTCATTGTTGCACCTTTACCTTCACCTGATGTGTCATTGACCCACCATATGACATGATCTTCTATTCCACCTTACCAACCACCCAACCTTCGAGTTGTCTCAAATGTAACAACAACAATATGAACCTTTCCTATCCCCATTGATCACCCTAAAGTTCCCCCAATCTCACATAAATCCATTATCACATCCAATAATGCCAACTTTAAGCCATTAAGTTTACAAAATGAAAATTAATTTCAAACTCAAGTGTTGGCAACAACTTCCTCCTTTTAACCATCCAACCCACAAGTGCCTCCTTCAAAACTGCTTGTGATCACATGCAACATGTGCCCTTAACCCCTTTTCTTTAGCCTTGCCTTCTTTTGAAACCACTTTGACCTTCAAAGCCTTTCACCCGAAATCAAATTGTTTCTTCTTCTTTTTATGAAAGATTGTGAACTTATCAAGATTTCAAGTTTTTTTTCAATTCATTCAAATTGGACTCCAATGACCTATCCTCCTTATTAACTAGTGGTCCATGTAGTATGTTATTTGAACATTTACACAAATGTTTTCATCCAAAAGATTTTGTTGGTTGTTTCTCATATTTATTCAAACTTTGATTTCATACATGTTTGGGCATATTCATCAATGCATCACCCATGTCCTTAAATTAGTTCATCTCCTAACCATGACCAACCATTTAGTGAGGTTCATATAATCACCATGGGAAAAACATTATCACCTTATTAGTTGCATTTAACGTTTTCAATTATTTGACACATTTTTAGAACATTTTTCCCCACCAATTTGGTATTATGAACAAAGGGGATCTGAGGCAACATGCTTCATAATATCTAATGCACTCTCAATTTTCATTTAAATAGGGTGTTTTTACAAGTTAATGTCACAAATGCATTCTATTCAATATCATGAAATGTGATGTTTCAAGAATTATTTATTATTGAAAATGACATTACACTTTTTTTTCCTTTCCTTTGCACTTGCACTTTTTATACATCAAACGCTACTACATAAACATGATTTTTCAGTTAGTACCCTCACAACTAATATGACTACATAATCAAGTTCATTTGTTTGAAATGATTATGTCTAATTTGATTAAAGTCAAAACCAAATATGTTTGTTTTGAATTTTAAGAAAATTATTTATTCAAAACGGCATTATGTTCAACACATGGCATATGTGGCATGGACATGGAATTGTTTTACTTGACTAATGAGATCAATGCAATCAAAATCAATCATCTAAATATGACCAATTGTGATTATAATGTTATTGTTAATGATGTGACAATAATATTTCTTATTATTATTATTATAAAGAATAAATATTATATATATAGGGCTTGCTTGAGCTTTTGTGTCCTAATGTGTTTCTGGGTGTAGCCTTTTTTTGTATGGTTCTTTTTTTGCATCCTCCATTGGTTCGTGATGCCCCTTATTTTCATTGTTTCGGCCTTAACACTTTAAGCGACTTTTGAAAGCATGTCAAAAATGCTCACCCTCATGTTAGCCTCATCTCCTAAGATTGCCAACATGCTTTGTCTTTGCATGTGTCTTCCCTTCTTTTGCTACACCTTGGTTTTATCCCTCTTGTTTCTTGGGGTTGGCTTTGGGCTTAGTCTAACTTCATTTTGGGGTTGTTTGAAGCTCGTTTCACATGCCCTCATTTGTTTCATAGGATCTCTCAAGCCATTCAAGATGAAGTCAGGCAAGGCTTTTCGCTTACCCCTTAACCAAATTGTTCAAAATTCGATGGACAAATCAACATGGTTCTTTCTCCTCATATTGCCATGTTGTGTTTGTGTTATATTCGAAGAGGTTGTTCAGGTCAGCAAAAGGTTTATACTCGCTTTAGGAAGTTTATGACGAGTGATTGGTGTTGCCTTTAAAAGGAGTTCTTTCGTGCTTCAAGTGCTCCCCATTCCCATCATTTTTTGGACAAATCTTTAACCGCCCGTCTTTGCCAATGTTTGACTTTAAGTAGAGCTAGAAAGTATAATCACATTACTAAAACTCTTCAGCCCATGACACTAGTTATTTCCTTGGAGGACACCATTGCAATTCTACATCAATTACACCCCCTTTAATCAAACCATGTCTTTCTACTCTCTTTTTTATTATTAGCCTAAACACATTTTTATCCTAGATAGGATTTTTTTTGCACAAGCTTTAGCCATTATTCCCCATTTCTCTTCAAATGGGCTATCTAAGATGGTTTATGAACATTTCTTGAAATGCTTCATATTAGAGGACCCATTTTCAAATTTTCAGAATTATTCCAAATTGTTACTATTGTTGCCCACAGTGATATCCTTAGGTCAATGGGCCTAGTGTTGGGAGTTAGTAAATTGTTGGTAATGACAAAGGACATTGGAAGTCTTCGTCCTATTGTCGTAAGCAAGGTGTTTATTTAACTTGTTAGTCATTCCATTGTCTTACAACTTTGAGGGCCACTTCAAGAGCGCCTATCCCCCCAACAATTTGGAATATCAACCCCTGAGGTTATGAGACCATCCCTTTTAACATCAGAGCCTTCTTCAACCTACACCATGAATGGGTCATGATGTAAATTGACATTGAAAACACTTTTAATAACATTTATCAAGTTGTTATTTTTTAAAAGTTATGAGATGTTGAGGGTCCTTTGGCGACCATTGTTCCCTTTACCAAATTGTTTTACAGTGTTCATTCTTCTATTTATAACTAGCACGGGTAGGAGGAGGGGTCACCATTATTGAATCACTTATAAACATGAGGTAAGGTGACCCCCTAGAGGTCTTCTATTCCCCCTGACCAATTATTGAACACTTTTAAATACCATTACGTAGGCCCCTATATGTGTTTTTCCATCCCTAGCCAATGATACCCACATCATGGGGCCTATGACGAAATTATCCTTGCTTTTGACCAACTTTCGACCCAATTAACCCTAGTTGGGCTTAAGGTCAAGGTTTCAAAGTGCAGGTTTTGGAGTCCATCAAAGATTTTTTTAAGCATATAGATTCCTCAAAGTTGCATTTTGATCACAAATGGTTTACAAATTTGGGTGTGCAAGTGGGTTTTCAAAACTTTCACGCATTTTTTGGATGAAACTTTATCTCAAGATGTGATGCATATCAATGATCTTCTTCTCTTGGAAGACACATAAGTGTTTTGGGCATTTTTTCTTCATGTGTCATTTATCGACCTTTTTATTTCACTTGGACAAAACTTCATTTTTCTTCCTTCATGTTTCTTTTCGCAAGTTTTGACAAAACAGTTATGTAGGTATATGGGGACATTATGGGTCCAAGGTCATGGGAGTCTATTCAAGGCCCCTTAATAAAACATTAAACTCAACTACCAATCTCCTTTGGTGGTATAAATATTTTATTTATGGAAAATTGTGCCCAATCTATTTTTCTAAGGAATTGGGTTTTGGTGGCTTTGTATTTGTGCTCCAAGTTTTGCATATTTGATAAACTTGTTTTGGAGGAGTATATTTTTAGGTTGAAGGGAGCCCACACCTCCTTGAATCATGCTTTTATGGAGTTCAAAATAATTTTCCTCTCACAACTAAATAAATCCACACTTCTTTTAAGAGTTTGGTAGTTACTAGCACCTAAAGTCTCTAGGCATCTTTGATGGACATCCATCACAACACATTCTTTAGGTCTATCTTAGAAGATGATTTCATTTCCTCAACATCTAAAGCCCATATTTGCTCTTGTTTAGGCAAGGGGGCAGGCCTATGGTTGATTGTTAGGCCACATATTTGTTTATTTTACATCGCACACTTTATTTTCACCTCAATGTTGCATTTTCGTATCGGTTTGATTTAGCCTTCAACATGTAGTCTTTTCACATGAGAATGCAGACATGGGTTAGATGCATTATGGCACACATCTAGCACATTGTCCATTCGGAGGCCAACGAATAACCACACATGAAACCATTAGAAACGTCATGTATGCCCTTGCTTGGGAAAGTGGGCACGATGTATGGAAAGAACGATGGTACACCCCCACATTATGAGCTTCATTACAAACTGATTTTCACATGACACGAGAGGAGTAAGTTTTTGTTACCAATGTGGTGGTTATGGAACTGACACGGAAGATGGTGGTTATAAGTGTCATCAATCGATTAACAAATGCAGTTGTGGAACTTAGTGCCATTGCTAAGATCCGCAAGTATAGAAGGATTCATGAGGGGCACCATTTTTATTTCGATGGTCATGGAGGTGCATGGTGCACCTGGGCATGATATGGATCATTTCATTAGGGAATGTGTTCATTTGTTCTACGATAGACAATCGAAAGATCATTTATCCTTGATTTTTTGCATTTAATTTTTAGTTAACATATTAATATTTTTTTTAGTGTGCTTTAGCCTTTGTTATAGATGAAAAGATTGCATTGGCAAGAGACGTTTGTTCTAGGCCTCCTATTATTATTAGATCTCACGATTTGCATGCAAGCGACATTAAAAGAGCTGTGGGTGAAATCGTTTCCTACCATGAGAAGGATTAGCTCTCTCCCTTCTTTGGTTCTTACGGGCTGCACGCTTTTGGCCTCTTTTTGGCCTTCCCTTTTGTCTTCCACATGATGGTTCCAACCATCAATTTTTATTGATTTAATTTGTCGTTAGGTCTCTATCATCCATTTAACCATGGGTATTTGTCAAAGCAACCCCCTTAGGATCCTTTTGTTTGACTTCATCAAATCTAGAGGTATGAATCAATGTTGGGTTGGTGTCATGGAAAAGTGAGTTATCAACCTGGGTATAAATTACCTCACTGTGATAGGGTATTAGATTGATATGAAGCTCCTAAACATCTATATAGATAACGGACATTTGCATTGTAAGATGGAAATAAAGGGTAAAGAGATGCTCTATTGTGTTTAATGGCTGAAGTAAGTATCTGGTTATAGGGAAGGTTCCCCTGTGAGTGTGTGCTCCCAAGGATGTTCCCAAACCTCAGGAGAATGCACGAGTACTGGAACCTCCCCTGATTCTTATGTAAACAACTCTCTTTTTACTTCCTTCTTCTTTCTTGTTTTGTAGAAAAATAAAATTCCATGGGAACATAGGAACATATAAAATTAGGGGAGCTACCCCCGGCACAACACCCAAGAGTTCTTCTGCTAGGCAAGATCCCTCAAAATACACATACAAATAAAAAGGGAGCTGTTTACGGTACAGTGAAGAGTGTGATCATTTTAATATATTCAGTTTTTTCAACCTAAGTGTGTCATGGTGATGGTGTCATTTGTTCTAGTTGGTTAACTGAAGTTAGTTTCAAACCATGGAAAATTAATCACATAATTGTGTGTGTGTGTGTGTGTGTGCCCACACACGAAGATGTAGGCTTGAAATTAATTTTTTTAAATTAAAATTATAACCTAATTTGTATGGGCATTTTTCTCACATTGCATCATAATTTTCCAAAAAGGAAATAAGGGTATCCAAAAGTTAAACATTCAATAAAGATCAAAAAATCACATGGCTCCCTAATACAGCTATTAGAAAATGTCAACTTCAATAATAATAATAATAATTATTATTATCTTATGGTTTAAAAACCTTTAAAGACATTTAATGAAATATTTCTATATCCTTCTTCTTTTTTAACAATTTTCTATTTTCCCTTCATTGGATATTTGGCTATGTGCCAACATAATATATTAGCCTCTGCCAATTCATCTCTATTGACTTAGTCCTCTCATACCCAAGAGACTACAAGCCTTTTTTTTTTTAATTTTTTTAAATTAGTATAAATTGGTAATATGCTCCCTAGATTTTAAAAAAAATCTCAGAGGGAAGAAGACACACCTTTTCCAACCCCCTAATGTCCATAGGCTAAAAGTCTAAGTGCAATAGGGGGAAAAAAAATTTATGATCATGGATTGATTGATCATGCTCCACCAAGGTGTATATTTTCCAGGGCACTGAAAATCATGAAAACTCTACCAAGTACAGATTCATACTTGTCCCACACACACACTCTCTGAGTGTCAGCTTGTCAGTTGGTATGCAGCAGAGACATCATGTGGGCACACCAATGAGTTTTGGGAAGGGTAGAATTTGGAGTTTGGAAAGTGTAATTTTGTGTCAAACATAGTCTCCAATTTATTCTAAAACCATGCACAAGTAGGTTTATTTTATTTTATTTTTTAAAACAAACAAACAAACAAACCCATGACCAAAATGGGATGCAAAATGGTCATTCAAGTATTGAATGTGTTCATGTCACCAAGAAGAATGCCCATTTCATTACTTTATTTGTTGGCCTTGCCTACTACCAAGGCAAGGATATTGTGTTTAGATTCATTATAGAGTATAGTAGGTTAAGGGATTTTGGCCATTAGGTAACAGGGTCTATTTTTATAAGACAATTTTTGAAAGATGATGTTCTGGTTTGGGTTGAAACTTGAGACTAGGGTAAAGTGGCCAGGGACCAAACACTTAAGTGCTCAGGGCAGGCCGGAGCCAAGGCGAAGGCTCCGTTATTTTTGGTGTCCAAACAAATCTTGAACCCCTCTTATTGGTGCATCGGATGCACTGAAACCATCAAAACCAGATTAGAATTGAAAAAGTTATGACCCCCCAAAGTAGAGAGGGTCAAGAACTCAGAAAAACAAACCACCAAATGCCACAAAGGCCAATTCCCGAACATTCTTTGTATGTTGCTTTGTTGCTATTAGAGTTGAAAGCTGATTTGTAGAACTTCAGGTGGAGCTCCTATGGCACTTTAAATCGTTTAAAATGAATAAGAAATTAAAAAAATTATTATGAGATTTGAAAGTAAGAGAGGTCAAAATGAACAAAAATGAAAAGAAAAGCACATTTTGCAGTTCGAAAAAACATATTTTCTTTTACCACTCTTTTTTGGCTGGTTTTTTGGCATTGCATTTCAAACATGATTTGTAAAGCTTGAGAAGGCGCACCCATAACATTTTTAATCACTCAAAATGGAGAAGAATTGAGAAAGATTGGCCAAAATGTTCAGTCATAGGCAGGAGATTGATGAAGGGCCTGTTTACCCGAGGTAGTTATAGAGTTATAAAATCTTGAAGGATTTTGATTTTGTTTGAGAGGATTTTTTGAAGATTATATATTTTTGCATGGCAAAATATTTGAGTTTTCATAATTCTTCTGTTACCTTCAGATACCTTTTTAATGTTAATGGCAAGGCCACAGTGTGACACACCCCTTGTTTGATTTGGTGTTTTCTTTTTTCTTTTTGCTTCCTCCCTTTGTGCCTGTTATGGTTATATGTATGCAGCATGTAAAGATATGCCAATCTTTTGTCATGTTTGTTGATTTATAGTTCATATCTCCCATATATATACCTAGTAAGCGCCAAGTAGACAGTTAATTTATTATGGGTACTTTCTTCTTCTGTTCACATAATGGATCCAGTATTTGCAGTAGCAGGGAGAGCTGCAGCTTGGATCAAGTTGGGGACAATTCAAGTGCAAAAGCCACACACCATGACTTACTTGTCAGAGCTAATTGCACCCAAACCCACCAATCTCTCTCTCTCTCTCTCTCTCTCTCTCCCCTCCCCTCCACCCCCGGGTCCCCTTCCTCCCCCCTTTCCTCTTGGTATTTTTGAAAACCTTTTTCATGTCATTTGTTCAAAAAAAAAAACCCTAAAAAAAAAAAAAAACCCTTTGTTATGAACTCATCCTCCGCCTGAAGCATTATGATGTTTTCTGATCTCGTTTCTGACTAACGTCTGTATGTCTGTCTTCCTGCCTGCTCGGTTGGACATCTTTTGAGACATCTTTTGGTTTGGTGAGTGCCTTGCCCCGACCACCACCCCACCCACTCCCTCCCACATTTCATATACCTATGTGTCTCATTTGGTATATCCCCACTTCCTCATCACAATCACTTTTGTTTCTTTCGTTTTAGATTTGGTCTCCACATTGCTATGCACTACCAAGGAACGATTTTCTTTCTTATTATGTTTCCATATGATTATCAATAATTCATCATTAATATTTCTGTCAATGTTAAATTTAGTTCTAATTAATATAAATATCATGAACACGAAAAAATACATGTTAATTTGTCTTTTCATATTCACTAGTGTGAATTGTGCGCCATTGTGGCCCAAGTGTTACCACGTCTTCAACTGATTTTTTTCCTTCCAAAACCTGGTTTTTTGGAATTTATTTGAATTTTCAGTGGCAGAAATCACTTTAAAATCAATATCTCCCACATTCTGAATCCAAATCTTACCAAATAAATTCCATTAAATCCTGCTCATCAAGACCTTTCCAAGAACACCAAAGGCACATTCCAATTCCTCTGAAATTCTCAGTTACAATTAATTTAATTTTCAGTGAAGAAATCATTCAATATTCAAGAACTTCTACTCCGCAAGTCCAAACACCATGAAACCAACCAAGCTGATGATGCACCCCCTCCTCCTTGTCAGCTTTCCAAAGAGATCCAGAACTCGATCTGAAGCATCCCCGGTTCGGGGGATCCAATTGGTACAACACAAACAAACAAACTACCTTGCTTCATAGATAGATATGTTGGTGGGTGAAAAAAGGGGGGGATGCAATAGTCAGAAGGATAAGAGATGATTATTAAGAAAAGAATGAGAGAATTATAAAGAAAAGAGATAGTTACCTATTACACTTCTGGTCTCCAGTTTCACTAATTGTTTGTTGGTTTTTTTAAATTAAAATCCTAATTCTTAAATTCTGATTCATCTTTTTTTTGGGGTACTTCAAATTTCATTGATTTTCAGTATGGAATTTTTCCTTCATTTAATTGAACATTATTGTTTTTTTTTTTTTAAAAGTAGGATTTTTCACAGTCCCAAGTATGCCTAATTAAACCAATTACCATGGAATTTACAACTATCTACCAACAGTTTTTCGACTCAGATATTATGCAAAAACTGTTTTCCTTCAAGAGATTGCTACATTTGGCCAAAAACCGAAGGACAGGTAAGAAAATTGCAGCATTTTCTTTGGGGCAAAATTTCATCAAATTTTGGCCTTAAATTTTTTGATTTCGACCTATACAAACAACATTCCAAGGGAAAAAATGACCCAAATCAGCCAGATTTTGAAGGAAAAAATTTCTTAAATTGTCAGATTTTTATAATAAGTTCCAGTACATAGCTAAGAATATAAAAGGATTATGGTTTTTTTTTTCCCTACTTTCATATTTAGTATGTAACCAAATCAGGCTAAAACGTCCATAAGATGATTGTCACTTCAGCTACATCAAAAAATTGGAAAAAGGAAAAAAAAGAAAAGAAAAAAAAAAGGAACAACTTGAATATATATATAAACCCTAAACCCTAATATATATATATACACACTTTGAGGAAAAGTTTAACCCAAGACGGGAACTAGAAGGGAAGATTTGTCGAGTATACCGTATACTTGAAAGGAGAACCAGACTTAATTCTGACACTTTGTTTTTTAGTCAGTAAACGGGAACAGAAGGTTCTTCTTGAAAAAGCAAGAATCAGCCAAACATGGACTCTGACCTTAAGTACCCCAGCAGCACCAGTGCAGAGTAGAGAGCAGAGAGAGTAAGCTAGTGCCCAGCCATAGCCAAAGAGAAACAGAAACTCTCAAGTGCTGGGCTGCAGCGAGCATCATCCATCCGGACTGGACTGGACTGGAGAGGTTGCAAATGAGTTTGATTACTAAAAGGGATGACATTGAATAACCAGCTTTTTTTGTTTGCGTATCTCACACACCTTGCCAGAAGCTTACTACTACCTTTCACTTCACTCGAGAGACTTGGATCTTGAGCTTTCCCCAACCTCAAAAGGAAGAAGAGTACAAAGTAGTTTTGGGTGTAGTTAGGATGATTGCCTACTAGTAGTTCCTCCTCCTGGCTATTGAGTTTATTCTGGCCTTGCCTACCAAGGCAAGGATATTGTGTTTAGATTCATTATAGAGTATATATAGTAGCTTCAGGGATTTTTATAGGCCCCCTAGGTACATAATAATAATAATAGGTCTAATTTTTATATGAGGATTTTTAATAAAGGTGACATTTTTTGGATTGTGTTGAAACTTGAGATTAGTTGTAGAGTTATGATATCTTGAAGGATTTTGGTTTCTTTTGGAGGACTTTTTTGAAGATTATTTTTTTGCATTGTGAATTATTTGGATTTTCCATCATTCTTCTTTTGCATTAAGATACTTTTTTATATAAATATGGCAAGGCCACAACGTGGCACACCCCTTGTTAATTAGGGTTGCTTCCGCAGTAGTACCTTGGCGGCTTCGGCACAATTTTTTTTTTTTGAATTTTTTTGAATTTTTCAAAAACTATTAGCTTTATTATGTTGAATAATTCAAATTTTGAGTTTCGGCTTGAACTTTGGCTCTCTCTCTCTCTCTAGTATAATACACGTTCGTGAGGACAATTCAATCGGCAAGACAGCTGGAAACTTTTTGGTAGTGAAGATAGTTTTATTATATTTAATTTATACATGTCAAAAATTTCAAAATCAAAACTAAGCAGATGAGTTGAAATTCTCAAAATATATTATTTATTTGACAAGTACTATAATAAAGATGAAGAAGCTCCCTTTAAATTGCTCAAATTTTCCTTTTGGGAGAAAACTCAAAAAAACCCACCACATGAATATACACTCACACTCCCCTTTCCTTCCAGTAGCCTTGGTTGAAAATGGTGATTGAAGGTTTTATTTAGGACCAAGATTTTCATTTGGTCACTGAGAAGGGCTCTTCATGCCCTCAAGAAAGCCCAGTTTTTTTTTTGCTTCTCAATGTGTTCCCATCACGTTCCCCAAGTTCCCAGCAGGTTCTCAAAATGTTCCCAATAGCATCACATTTTATCCCATTCTGCCCAAAGTTGAACTCTCATAACTTACACAGGGTGAGAGCCAAGGCCCAAAATGGAAGCACTTCTATAATTTTATTTTGAAAATGCAAACTAATATGTATTTGGGGGAGATCCTAAAGTTTCAGAAATTTTATTGAAAGCTTTTGTGACTATTGTTGTGGGAGGGTTTAATGTATATCCTAGTTCAGGAATGTGTAGTTAGGTTTTGTGCATCAAAAAGGGGTGGCACTCGTTCACATCTTCATATGCAAATGGTTGTCAAGCTTCATATTTGAAGTTTGAAAATGTTGAACAAGGTTCTCAAAAAGTGATTGGGGTGGGATGATTCAAAGAAAGCATCAAATGGGCATGTTGTGCATTACAAGCAATTATGAAACATTGGCTTTCATATATTTGTTGGTATGGTTCGCTATTATATGAAAGATATTGATGAAAATCATTTTCAATTTGTGCATCATAATGTTAGTGTGGAAATGATGGAAGTTAGCATATGTCAAATATGGAACCACAATAATGAAGAATCAAATGTGTCTCACACATCAAAATGTTTTGAACCATGCAACAATGTTTCATAAGCACACGATGAAAAACATGGTGAATTCATCTTTTGCAAGGGTGTTACACCAAATGATTCCAACTAGTCAATTTTATCCCGCAGTTGGTTGGGTGGTTCCATTTCATAATGTTGGAATGAATTATCAATGAGTGAAGTCTTCATGGAAATGTAGGGTTGCACCACATTTGGTGGACCTTCAAAACCTAACTCTCAAAAATAATTTGAGCATTCCTCACTTGGGTCGAAAATTTGAAAACTTGCAAAGGAAGAATTATATAATTATCTCTACAAAGAAAATGTCAAAATAAATTATAGTTGTTCACTATTAGAAGTGCCTAGTGATTGTGATGGATCGCAACAAGACTTTCATTCAGATTTTGTGCCTTTGCATGCAAATAATGGCCATGTTTTTTGAAGCATTGTTGCAATGTGTATAGTGTTACTATGAGTAAAACTTTCGTTTCATATGACTCAAATTTCAAAGGATTATCCTCTCTCTTTTTTGACATTTTTTGGGGAAAAAAATTCCTCTTGGACCAATCAATGAATTTATTACATTTGAAGTTGGCACTTCAACCCCATGACCCCCACTAATATAATACAAAGATGAAATAGGTAGGGTGTTTTTTGCAAGGGGTATTAGCCTAGGCCAAAAATGGTGACAAACTCTTTTGGGAAGAAAAATTTCATACAACCAATGGGAAGGCCCAAGCATGCACTCAAGGTGGCTTTTTTTTTCCTTTTAAGTTGGGGGGAAGCGGGGGATGATTTTTTTCATTTTTCCCCAATTCTTAATGTGTTCCCAATGGGTTCCCCAACATGTTATCCATAGCACCTCGCTTTTATCCCATATGTTTTGGCAAATGTTGTCCTCCTTTCTCTTATATTAGGTGGGCCAAAGGGGAGGAATTTTATACTTCAAAATAGAACCTTCTATAGCCTCCATAATTTGATTTCTTGTGAGTGATGGGCCAATCAAATTGGCTTATTGCAACCAAAAAAAAAAAAAGGAACTTACAAGGCACTTCATCTAATTAATAAGAGAAGTGAATAGGTAATTGGTACCCATGTTCTTAACACAACATGACATATTGCTACACACTACCAATTCTCTCTTCGAACTCCCAAAGTTTTCCCATTTGATTTCATTTAATTCATGAATACATAAGATGTAATATGGTCATCTTAATAAGTGTGTGTAAAAAGCTTTTTAAAAAAACTTGTAGTTCAAAACTTGAAAATGCATTGAGCACATTTGGAGGACATAAGATCATGCACCTCACTTCAAGTCCAATTGCCAATTGTTAAATCCAAATGATGTTTGTATTTGAAAACATGATGTTAATTGCATAATAGTAAAAGATTATGTTTGTAAATAGCTTTAACGATTGAAATTACGTGGGCTTACATGAGTATTCAATTTTAATGAACACTTTAAATGAGGGTCCAAGAAAGAAGGTCCAACAAAATGGAGCAATCTTATTGGTCAAAAGCCATAAATTGGATTCAATGCCTTTAAATTAGGATTAGAAACTAATTCAAACCAATTTGAGGTGGCATCTACATGGAATCATTTTGGAGGGAAATTTAATTGGTGTAGATCGAAATATGAAGCTAAAAGGAGAGCTCATGGTTTGGATAATCAAGATGCAAGTTAGGGTCCAAAGTTGTTTCTTTCATTGTCTTTGTTGCTTTTCATTATTTTTCACTATTTTTCAATATTTTTCCACTTGTTTTTGAAGTTGAAATTGTGTAAGAATGGAAAATATTTTGTGGATTAAGGATATTGTTGAAAACGCAACCACCACTCCATTTTTTATCACATAGATAGTGTTGACATGCCTAGATTTGTAGATCCACACAAGGTTGTCGTTTGAATGGACACATTTTTAGTCCTTGTAAATCCACAAAATGAACATGTTTAAAAAATGAAGATAAAATGTTTTGGTCATGGAGGGTTGAAACACACATTTTCACAAGTTGAAAAAGATTTGGATTTACAATAAATCTTTAGACTAGTCCCTTCTCAAGAAGAAAGCAACAAGGAAAAATAATTGTAATTACAATGAAAGAGAAAGATGAAGAAAATGAAAAGAATCGAAAAACTTGGGTGGATGGTGAAATATTATATTTGATTACGAGGAGAAATGGAGCTTGAATTTATCAAAAATGTGAAGAAACAAGGTGAATTCCAATTTATTTTAAACCCTAATTGTGCTTGTTTTGATAGAGGTTTGAAATATATATTCAGATTTAAAGCTTTTTTTTTCTAGATTTGAAGCTTGAATGGAATGATAGAAATTTTGAAAATAAAATAAATAGATAAAACAACAATGACTTGATGCATTACCATAGTTCAAATTAATACCACTAATATTTTGTGCCAATGCTCATTCATTTTGTCAAAATATGCCTCAAGAGATGTATAAAAAAACAAGAAAAATAACATGAAAAAAATGAAAATCAAATAAAATGTCAACCTAATCCTCTCACATGTGAATCCCCGTGTGTTTATCAATTCAACCTTCAAATTGGACCCTATACCTTTAGACATTCTCATTGTACCTTACACAAAAATATTTTTCTAATGTAAAGAAAGGTCCAATCCAAGGATTCTATTTTTTTCAAATTGGTCCTTGAGATTTTGCACCCTAAACCATCATCTAAAATGATTCTAAATACATCACAAGCAATTATTAATTTTTTGGTGAAACTCCACATTATGGCAACAATAACAAAAACCACTTGCAAATTATAGAAAATAATTTTTTCAATTTTTGTCAAAAAACAAACAAAAGTTGACATATTTGAAAAAAAAAGTGAAAAGTTGCATATTTATATATCGAGTTTGTGAAGGTCACTAGAACAAAACAAAAAAAAAATTGTTATATTTTCATGTTTGGCCTTTAAACAAATTTGGCTCATCCCTTTAAAAATGATTCCCAATCCATCTACATGACAAAAATGGAAAAAGGATGTTGATCACATGTGCCACACCGAGAAATGTTACAAATCAAGGAAATCCTTACAAATGGCCACCCCAAAATATAAATGTCAACATATTTAACCCCAAATCTTGGACAAATGAAATTTCTCGTGTTGTTTTTTGGACAATAATCACATTAGAATGGTGCACAATTACATGTTGAAGAAAATTTAAATTAAAATGCTAAAGTTCTGGAAATTTAATCACATCCCCTATTACAAATCATGATTTTTATACTCAATTTTTTTACTAAGTTTAACCGTATTTTAATCATAAATAAATCAAAATGGTTTTGATCAAAACAAACTAAGCATTTGTGCCACAAACTTGACTAAGTCTATGTTGGCTAAAATGACTTAAATAACTGTGGGTGATATAATTGAGATAACTAAATTATTAGGTAGTTGACATGAAGAGATTAAATTCCAAATAATAATATATGAAGAAACATCTTTTTTTCATTCTAGTTGAGCCATGGATGGGTCCAAAACATCGTTGCCTTAAACCTACAATACCAATGCCCCAATATTATTATTTTTGGGTTGGCTATTAACAAATCACTAAACCAATCATGGATCATCAAAACTAGGATTCATTATATATTTGTTTATTATTAAATGTGCCACATCATCATGATGACTATTTTAATCATGTTACTCATGATGATAATATATTCAAACTGAGATTTGAAACCTTACCTCCTTGGCCACGATTAAACCTTTATCATTTGACCACCACTTCGTGTGGCACTTGACAAGAGATGTTATTACAAAATATATAAACACAAATATTTTGAATTTCATGCAATATAACCTTATTATGTAGTTGGGTAATTTCATAACAATATTGATTACACATGTCTTTAATTTTAAAATGTAAAATAGAATTATATTAATTTAAAGTGCTTACTTCAAAAAGCTTTGATGTAATGTTCTAAATTAAATGATTTGCATTATAAATACAATATAAATTTATAATAACACCATTCTTTCAATTAATTAAAATTTATATCATCTTTAATTCCAAATGTCAAAACATTACAATGATTTAATATTTTGATTTGGGCCTTAAATTCAAGTATAATATTTCTATTAAATTTTCATTTCAAAAAATTTCACAATGAAATCAATTTCACTTTTGAAAAATGTAATTGAAAATAAAATTTTAATTTCATTTTCTAGTTATATTTGTAATATTTTTAATTTCAAGTTTAAAGACATTCCATCAATTCAAAAATATATTCCCCCAAAATTTTATTGTATAATAAAATAATTATGTGGCTATGTAATAAAATTAATTAATTTAATCAATTGAAGTTCATAGCATGTTTGCATGGTCCTTCATTAATGATTTCACTTTTTGAAATAATAATATATTTTTTTCAATTTTAATATTTTCACATCATCCAAAATAACATTATAATCACAATGTGCTAGGTTTGCATGACTAATTTTGATCCCATTTGTCACATTATTCAAGCTAAAACAAAACACACATTGTTTTGATATTAGTCAAATTGAACACAACTAGCTATTTCAAATTAGTAACCTCGATTTTATAGTCAATTTAGTTGTGATGCTACTTGTTTAAATCGGTGTTGGGCAGTTTTTTATTTCCTTATAATTGTTGGATATGTTTTTTTTAAATTTATTTTGGGACCACACAAGTTATTGACATCAATATAAAAAAATGTTTGGGTAGAATAACAGTTTGCACAATCTATAAAACTATTGTTTTAACTTTCTTTTCAATTTTTTCTTCTTATGTAATTATTTCAATATTGAAACAAGTTAGGCAGCATAGGAAGTGTAAAAGGTTAAAATAATGGTGGATGGAGCATGTACAAAAATGAGTTCAAGCAAATGCATGAAAATGTTGAAATTATTTGAACATATTTTAATGTTATGATATTTTGAGCTTGAAAATTGTAATTGAAGCTAACTTTGTTATTTTATCTTTTAATTTTTAAGCTAAAATGACACGTATTGAAATGCATGGGATTTCTTTGTTGCATTTTTTTTGTATTGATATTTTGAATGACAACCTTAATCCTAACCAAACAAACAAAACAATTAGAAGTAAACACTTATCTTGTTTTCATACAAATCTATTATTTAAAAAAAAGCTACATGGGCAAAGCCCAAAAGTAAAAAGCTAGGAAAACTCATGAGGTAAACAATCAATTCCCCTTATGAAGATGTACTTCTTTGCATCATTTGGATCCACCCTACGATCACTAAAATACAAGGGAGGATGCCACAAGACTTGGAAAACTGAAAAGATCATTAATCTTTGGATCCAAGACGTTCCTCCTAGTTCAATGGGAAGGTAGTTGAGATGGGGGAAATATGGGTTCTATGTGGGGGATGGATGCCAATGTTCACATATCCTCTTTGTAGAGTTGCTTCCATCTTTGACATTGATTTCCCATAAAAGATCTATGCTTAAACTTTGGTGGGGTATTCCAAATTAAAAGGCATCGGCTTGTCTCCATGGGAACAAAAGTTCAATTCTTCCTACAAACTTGTATGTATGGTGTACAACCTAGGTAGTTAGATGGTCTAAAACACATATACAAATTTCATGAACAATGGGCAACCATATTTTAAAAATATGGCGAACTAGTTTTCTATTATTATTATTTTAAAATATTTTAAGAAAATATTTATGATTATTTTGAAATATGTTTTGAAATATTTCCCATTATTTTTTTAATAAATAAGAACTCTAAATATTTTTTAAAATATTTATATTGTCAATAAAAGATGAAATAATGTACAAATTCACATGTGAAAAAACCATGTTCTCCGCTTCATCTAAGTCTAGCATTGTAAATTTCTTGTTCATTATTGTTTTGATTTATTAAGTTACAAGTTGAATTTAGTGAATCTCCTTAAGATCATCACTTTAAAAGCAATGAATTGTTCATTGTATTGTAACCCACCTTTTCTTCTAATGATTTATTGTTTGTATTTCTTGCAAGTTGTTTGCCATCTATACCCCTTTTTGAGTATTTTTGTGGGAGCTTTCCAAATTCCCAATTTTATGTTCTCAATTATTGCATGTCATCAAACGTGCATAAGCATGTTGCCAATCATGCTTTCAATGGTGCATGGGGGAAGGTATCATCATGTTCTTAATAAGTATCCCAACATTGTGTGGAAGGGGTTACAATATTCACAATCATGATCCCAAATGTGTATGGAAGAATGCATTACCATGTTCATGATCGGGATCATGATTGTGTGTTGAAGAAGAATTACCATATTTATGATAATGATGCCAATTGTGTGTGGAGGATTGCAATAATACCTTATTACCAATCACATTCCTAATGGTACGTGGTGGAGGGGCATTACCATGTTCAAAATCATGATCCCAATTGCGTGTGGAAAGGATATTTACCATGATCATAATCTATGGTCCCAATTGTATTGAGAGCATGATTGTGTTGATAATCATAATCCCAATTGTGTTGAATGGGCATGACCATGTTCATAATCTATGATCCCAATTGCATTAAGGGCATGACCATGTTGATAATCATGATCCCAATGTCTATTGAAGGGCATTATAATTATGTTCAAAACCACAATTAGTTAACATGTTAACAATCACAATCCCAATTGTCTCGAGAGGGTATGACCATGTTCACAATTTATGATCTTCAATTTGTGGTGAAAATTGTAATGGCTAATGTCATGAATTCACAATCTATGATGCACTTTTGGGCATAAGCACACTAAACCCCTCAAAAATTGGGGTCACAAGTATAATATTTTTTGAAATTACTTTTTTTGTAATGTATGGACATCACATCTTGGATTATTTTTTCTTTTTTTAAAGTATATTTGATTAACTTGAAACTTAATCTAATAAATTATTTTTAAAAATCCAACAAATAATGAAAAACTTGAATGTATGAAGTATATTTGTGACAAAATAATACATGTCACATAGTTTGAAAAGACTGGATATAAACTTCAAAACTAAGGTTGTGAGTGGAATTCTTGGGTGAATTTTTTTATGGTGTATGATATTGATATATGTGGATTAAATCTAGGACAATTTAGATATTTAAAAAATTTGAATGAAAATTCATTTAAAAAATGTGTTTTTTGTATTTTTGAACAATAAATGCATAATAATTTATTTTTTCAAAGAAAAAACCACTACCATATCAAAGAGGAGGAGATTTTACAAATGGGCATTACATTATTTTTTCAATTTTCTTTTGTTTGGTAATGTTTCATGAACCACAAACATGAAGCCTTGTGGCCATTGAAAAATTGTAAGTTATATACTATATGTACATTAATTTTATTTAATCCTTTTCATCCAAATGTTGGATCAAGATTAATTTTGACTCAAAGTGAACTTTGAGTTCCAAAATGTTATCATGCAAATTTTTAAGTTTTTGAACTTGTGTTTAGAATAGCCAAAGAATATAATCAAAATTTTAGTTTATTGCATACTATAATGCTCATTATACATCACCTTTTTTGGTAAAAAACGTGCATTCACCCTTTTATTTCCTTCTCAAGGTATTGGAAGTGAACTCTTAAAATGATAATAACATGTAAAAGGTATGAAAAAGAAAAATTAAAAACACATTTGTTGGTTCCGTGCATTAGGAAAATAAAGGTGTTCAAAAGTTTTGGGATTGGAATTAGGATGAAATGACAAGTTCACAGACATCTCATGGATGAGTCACTTGCATAAGCTAAACAATGCAAGTGGTTAGTGTAAACATAATAAACTTTGAGTCACATACTTGCTTTGAACTCATTACATTCACATGGTTCAGATTTGGGAGGACGTCATCACCCTTTTCCTTATAATATACTCTATGATTGTTGGTGGAGGCTACATTCAATTGGGTTAAATGCCTAGGATTCCCAAATGGAAATTTCAGAAAAATTGAATTATGAGTTTCACACTTTACAAATTCATAATTTCTTCATTATAGACCTTCAATGTAACCTTCAACAAGATTTTTCCACTGCCATGTTGCACATTTCCATTATAGGTCATTTGACATTTGTTTCTTTGGTATTAATGGTTCATAACCAAATTGTCAATTTGACTCTTAACCCTTATTTTGGCCATAACTCTTAACTCATATCTTCAAATGGAAAATGCAAGCTCATTTTCAATATTTGTGCTTTGAGACATTTTTAATGATATAAAGAACTCTTGATTTGGACAAGGGTTATCATTTGCATTTTTATCCCAAAAATTTGGGACGTTCCATGATTCCCAATTCCTAAAGCGAGAGTTCATATCTATAGTGCTTATTTTGACCCTCGTAATGTGTTTAGGTGCTTTTCTTGCCTTAATTTGTTCTTGGTCCATTTCCTTTTCTATTTTTTAACCTTGGTCATTGGCCCAAGGCTAGGGTTGCAAGAATCTATCATCCTAATTGTGTTGCAATGGTATGCCCATGTTCACAACTTATTTATGATCCCAATTATGGATAATGTAGATATGTTGAAAAAATTATGACCATGTGCGTACAATCCATGATGCTATTTAGTATCTACAATAAATTAGGTTGTGTTTAGGGAAATCCATATACCATGAAATGATCCATGTTTAAACACTAACCTATAGATTGTTATAGTGAACATAAACATTTTTTTCATGTTCTTAATGTTTGTTGATGTAATTATTATGGATGAAATATTTTCTTAGGTCAGTCTTGTTCCATAAATTCAATGTTTGTTTAATTTTAAACACTAACTTTCACTTATTATGAAAAGTAGATGAAGTCAATAAAATGGTAGTTTATCAATGAACATATGGGGATCTAACTATTATAGCTTTTATTTACATTAAATTATTATGCCAAAATGTGACTTTCATCATGACTATAAAAATATTATTGTAATCAAATTGAACATGTTGTTTATGCCACTTTTATAATTTCTTATGTCAAAATGGCATAAACAATAAATCGATGGGTCCTATTTGACTGTGTAGTCACATGAATGTAGTTATGAAAGTCATTTTTTAGTATATTGATTTTAAAAAATACATATTAATCCTTAAGGACATCCAACTTTCAAAAATTCGGGTATTTTTTAAACCAATGATTACCAATACACCTTAAGCAAAGAGGTTGTCATTTTAAACTACATTTTAAGTCATTTTAAATAAGTGGATCCTAATTTTTGAATCATAATTTTAGCCATATTGTGTGGCTTTTAAAACAACTTCAAACCACTCAATATCATATTCCCCAAAAAATTAAATAGTTATATGGGGCAATAATAGGTTGCAATTTAGGGTACATGACTTACATTATAAAATGTTTTTGCTTTATGTTGACCAAATGTTTCCATTCATTCTCCTTCACTCATCACCTCCCTCATCCCTTGTGAACCCTACTCACATTGTTTTTACTTGTTAAATCTCATTTGAATTCTTGGTTGAGAATTAATGTGAGAGATTATTTTTAAAAACCATTCAATGACCTGTAAAGATGAATGTTAATATATCATTCTAGACCATAAAAAATGTTTTAAAATATTTTGTGTTAATTGCTCAATATTACAAATTGATTATCCTTATAGGGGTGTAGGATCGTTATAATGGTGTTCACAAGGTTAAATCAAGTGGCCATACTACATTTTTCCAACTAGATTTTAGATTTTGACAAAATGAATGTTAAGCTTAGGGAAAAATAAGTTCATTTTATTAATAAAATGAATTTCTTAAATATAAAAATTTAAATATATTCCCAATAATTAACACTCTTTACTGATGGTTATAGAAATTTTTCACATATTTTCCTAAATGGTAGTAATAATAGTATTTTTAGACCACTTAACTTTAATTAAAATCATCATATTCTATAACTATAAAAATTCAAGAATGTGATGGATGGTGCAAGTGAGGGATTCCATTCTATGATCAATAAGAACTTTAAAGCATGAACCTTGTAGCCATTGATAATTGTCAATTTTAAAAACTATGGACCCACTACTACAATTCATGGGTTTTTTACTAAAAAATCTACTGAAAAAGGACCCCATTTGGACAAACGTCCAAAAGACCATCTTGTCAATTTGGACTTGTCAAACATGATTGGGTGGTCTTCTTGACTAGCAAAATGTTGAACTATTTGACTAGTGGATAGTGGACCATTTCATTGGTCAAATTTCTAACCTTTTTAAAAAATGGATCATTATTCAAAAAAAAATCTATGTAAGTAAATAATATATAGGTTTAGGTAGGTCATAAAAAAATAGGTAGGTAGGTGGTAGTTTAGCCTACCCAACCTTCTTAACCTACCTAACCCAACCTTTTAAACATGTATACAAGTTGCAAGTATTAGGAATTGAACCCTTCACCTCCCAAATGATAATCAAAGTCCTTATCAATGGATTACATTTTCTAAAGTTGACAAAACTTATTAAGTTTTTTATTTCACTTGTTTATTTCACATCATTAGTTATGTAAGTAAAGAAGAAAATTAAGTAATTAATAGGTAGGTTGCATGATGGTTGGTGTGTAGAGGGGGTAGGTAAGTAGGTAGCTTGTAACATAGGTAGGTTGTAATAAATAGCTCGGTAACAAGTAGTTAGGTAGGTAAAAAGTAGGTTGTAAGAAATAAGAAGTAGGTGGGTAGATCTAGATAAGTAAGTAGGTAGGCACATAGGTAGGTTGTAAGAAGTAAAAAATAGTTAGGAGGGAAAAAATAGGTAGGTAGGTAAATAGGTAGGTAGGTAAGATGGTATGTGGAAAGTAGGTAAGTAATTAAGTAGGTAAATAGGTAGGTAGGTAGGTAGGAAAATAGGATGGTATGTGGGAAGTAGGAGGTAAGTAATTAGGTAGGTAAGTAAATAGGTAAGTAGGTTGTAAGAAGTAGGTAAGTAAGTAGTTTTGTACGATGGTTAGTGGGAAGTAAGAGGTAGGTAGTTAAGTAGGTAGGTAGGTAGGTAGGTTTGTAAGATGGTAGGTGGGAAGAATGAGGTTGGTAATTAGGTAGGTAAGTTTGTAAGATGGTAGGTGGGAAATAACAAGTAGGCAAGTAGGTAAATAAGTTGGTATGTAAGTAGGCTTAGGTTATTGCCTAGCCTAGTTTGTAATTATATTTACCTATTAGATAGCATAGGATGTCCCATTTTACTAGAACACCATTGTCCATCTTGGCTTAGGATGCCAATTTGACCAAGATGGTCATTTTTTTGTCCAATTTGCTTAGATGTTCAATTTGACAAATAGTCAAATAGGTCAAATTAATCAAGTTCATCAATCAAAAAATACACATGTCATTCAAGACATGGGCCTTTAGTCAAGATGTATATATCCACAAGTCAAAAATGATTTGTTAGTCAACTTGGAAATTTTGAAAAACCATAATTGTAATAGTGACCACATTAAAGATCCTCATAATCCTCATACACCCATTCATAGAAGACTTATATTGATTCATCATTTTCAATAAGTTCAATTTTGAACACCAATATTAAGGAGTGCATTATAATTTGTCTCACAATGTCATGACCTAGTGATGCACTCAAACTCCAACTATAGGCACAACCTTCAAGCAACTGGTTTTTCTTCATACCCAATTAGTTTTATCAAGTTCAAGTCCAAAGGTGATTTGGGATGTTTTTCATCTAAGTACACAAGTTGTGGCTTATAAGCTCATCATGTTACCAATCAACAAAAGGAGGTTCACATTAAGTTTAAAAACCTTTTGAAATAATTATGACATTAATTGGGGTAAGGAAAACTTCAAATGGTGGTCAACTAAATTAATATCAAGTGAAATGCTTTGGATCCAATAAAGATTGCAAGTGTAGTGAATCCAATGATCATTCTAGGGGTAGGCAAAATTGCAATGGATAAAACCTTTACCTATTTTGGATTTGTAAAAGGGGCCTATGTAACAATATGAATTTAATCATAAGTTTTGGTAATTTAGGGTTTACTTGTAGTATGGTAAGTTGACCTAATTATAAGATTTGTTTTTTCAACTTAGCATAAGGATAATCAACCTTTATGTGGTTGTGCTTCCTTTAACCAAATATGTAAAGATGGGGTTTGATCCTAACCATGGGAGATTTTAATCAAAGGTGAAGACTTGGAAAAAGTGATCAACATGGAAAGAAGAAGTCAAGGGATGTTAATCAAAATAGAAGTTTAAAAATCATTTAAACCATTAATTTCCATCCTAAAGTTGATTAGTGAAGAAAAGGAAATTAGATGGCCTTGAGTTTTAATTGGGTAAAAAACACCCATTCTAAAGGATTGTCTAGGAAAAGGAAGAAAAGAGATATTCTTAAATCTTCATTTGGACCAAGGAAGAAAAAACC
>Ga0116227_10005833_pt1 | contig 25476 bp, 23 predicted proteins | sample S1TSphgellanicum_FD_89693 | JGI IMG/M metagenome (GOLD analysis project Ga0116227, IMG submission 89693) | Host-associated microbial communities from peat moss isolated from Minnesota, USA - S1T2_Fb - Sphagnum magellanicum MG | ecosystem: Host-associated > Plants > Peat moss > Unclassified... | reverse complement strand
TGTTAAATTGATCATGGTTAGATTAGTTATGGTTAGTTTTGATTTCAATTGATTTTTTCATAAGTAGTTGAGCCATAATTAATTTCAATTTATTCAATTTAACCATAGTTAAATAAACCATATAAATATAATTATTTTAACCATAAATGGATTGGTCATGGTTCATTTAGTTATGATTAGCTAACTTTTACATTATTTATTTATTTTTTAATTGGTTAAACATAGTTAAAATGTTACCTGTGATCCCAAAATACTCAACTAGTATTGGAATTTGTAATTGGCCTTTTTGACTAAACCACTAGCCATTTTGATGGAGCCTATTTAATTAACCCTATTGATTGAATATAATAGGTGGCCTTATGACTAAGGCACTTGCCAATTTGACTAGATTGGGTGGTCTTATTGACTAGGCCACTAACCAATTTGACTAAATGGTATTTTTAAATCTAATTTGACTAGATGTCTAATTTGACTAATTATCAAATCGATCACTTTAGTCAAATTGATTAGTAAAAAAATACACATTATCATTCAAGCCTTTGGTCACTGGTAAAAAATACATGTCCTCTAATAAAAAAAACCCATATAATCAACTTGGTTAATTTGAAAAAATAGGAATTCTAGTAATGTAGGCTAGTAGATAGGTTTGTTGGTTTAGAAATTGAATACTAAGCTAGTTTAACTAAGGTAGGTATTCATTTGGTATCCTTAAAAAAATTACGAAAGACCTCATTTTTAATTATTATGTGTGTGGATGAATTTATTACTAAGTCTAAGGCCAAAAGGGCAAAGTCTTGGCCTACTTGTATTTCCAACACAATTAATAAATTTTTGGGCATCCTAATGGACGACTTTCCTAAACATTTATTTCCTTCTCGCCATGTGGACCATAGAATCAAGGTGGTGCTTGGGTCAGCACCACCTTTTAAGGCACCTTATCGACTTAATAAAAAAGAACTATAAGAACTCAAAGCTCAAATAAATGATTTAATGGAATGATGATACATTAAGTCGAGCAAGTCACCTTATGGATTGCTCATCTTGTCTGTGGATAAAAAGGATGGGAAACTACACGTGTGCATAGACTACCATGCCTTGAACAAAATCACCATTAAGAACAATTACCCCTTGCCTCGAATTGATGATCTCTTTGATCATCTAAATGGTCTTTCTTATTTTAGCCGAATTGACTTGAAGTTGAACTATTACCAAATCCACGTGGAAGAGGTGGATGTGGAAAAGATGGCCATGAGGACAAGGTACAACTTTTATGAATTCTTGGTCCTGCCATTTGGGCTATGTAATGTTTTGCCCACTTTCACAGCCTTGATGAACTCAATTTTCCATGAGAAATTAAATGAATTTGTAATCATTTATATAAATGCCATTTTGGTGTCATCCAAATCCACAAAGGAGCATGTAACGCATCTAAAATTTTTGTTATAGAAGTTCAAAAAAGATAAGTTATACGCCAATTGGGTGAAGAGTGAGTTTGCAAGTCTAAAAATGGACTTTTTGGGACATGTATTATCTTAGGATGGGGTGAAGCCCAACCCAAGTAAAATCAAATCAATTAAAAAATGGCAAAGCTTAGTTTTGACCAAAAGGGTTAAGTCATTCCTAGGATTGGTTAATTTTTACAAGAAGTTCATAAAATACTTCTTTACGCTAGCAAGACCACTCATTGACCTCTTGAAAAAAGAGGGTTCATTCAAGTGGAAGGGCGAACAATAAAATGTGTTTGACCTCTTAAAGGGGAAATTGTCATCAGAAGTAGTGCTACGATTCTTAGATTTTGTGAAGTTTTTTGAGGTGCACATGAATGCAAATGGCCTTGCAATAAGTAAGGTCCTAATGTAAGAAGGACACATAATTGCCTTTGAAAATAAAAAGTTAGCAAGAACCCAACTGAAAGGAATTATTTGTAGTAGTGAACTATTTGAAAGCATGGTAACACTACTTGGGTTCTCATAAAACCAAGGTTTTTACATATAACATATCCTTGAGATATTTTGAGACCCAACCAAGGGCCACGACAAAATAGTTGCGGTGGCATGATACTTTGGCCCTTATGGACATCGAGTTGATCCATAAGCCTAGCAAAAACAATGTAATGCCAAATGCGTTAAATCGCAAAAAGGAATACCAAGGGGAGATGCCTTGGAAAAATACTCAAGTTTTTCAAACCATGTTCATTAGAGAAAGAGATCTAGAAAGAAACATATGAGAAACATATGTGGAAAATTGTTTAATGCAAAATTATTTTAATGACTTGCATTAGAACAAGAAGGTGAAAAGAATCACCTTTCTAGACGAATTGCTATGATGGAAGTAATCACAAATCTATGTGTTAAAAGGAAAGTTACACACAAAGGTCATGTAAGAAGTGCACAAATCGCCCATGGCAAGACATTGTGGTGAAAAGACTACAAGGGATTTATTTGGGAAGACTTTCTATTTGCTAGAAATGAAAGAAGATGTATAGCATTATGCTCACATGTGTGTAAAGTGCCAAAGTACCAAGTCGATACATAAGAAAAAATTCAAGTTGGATAGGCCCTTCCCAATCTTAGTGAGTCCATTTGAAAGTGTTTTAATGCATTTTTTGACATGTTTGTGGTGGTAGACAAGTCCTCAAAATTAACAAAATTTGCACCAATTCAAACAAACGCCGTAGTGGTGGGGACAACAAAATTATTTTTCAACACGTGGATCTAACATAATGGAATGCTAGAGGTCATAATGAATGACCCAGATGTGAAATTCACATCAAAATTTTGGACGTTAATGAACAAGGTGGGTATAAAGTTAAAATTTAACACCACCTTCCATCCGCAAACCGATGGCCAAACAAAATGGGTGAATAGGATATTGAATCGGTATTTCCATAATTATATCGCTTGCAATCATAAGGATTGGGGCGACCATTTGGGTTTGGTAGAGTTTTGTTACAACTCCACAAAACACTCAACCACAAAATTGAGTCCCTTTGAATTGGCCTTGGGAGTTGAAGCAAAATAACCCATGGATTTAATCATTCCTAAAACAAGAAGCACTTTGTTGCGAAGGCGGTAAGGAGGTTGAAAAAATGGCCAAAGAACGTGAAGAGAAGAAAGCATTGGCCAGCAGGCTCTTCGAATAGGCATAGGCAAGTTCTAAAAAACAAACTAACAAGTCGCAAAAACACATAAAATTTGAGGTGGGGGACCTATTGTGGTTAAAGATAAAGGATTTTAATATGCTCGAAACTTTGGCAAATAAGTTTATTCCAAAGTATGTAAACCTTTATAAGATCATTTGCAACCCCACCCTAATGTGTATACTTTGCAACTTCCAATGCGTTAGTGACCCACCCGACCTTCCATGTGTCCCAAATTGAAGCTAGTTCATGAAAACAAGAAAAGGAAGAATTAGAAACAACCTTATCACCAAGGATTTGACTTCATCGAACATAATGTTACAACCCTAGCCTTGGGCTCTTAACCAAAGCAAGGGCTTGCAAAGGTGCGGGCCAAGAGTGAAGCACATTTCATGCTCCCAGGAGTGTAGGAGAATGTGAAGGAATGAACTCCCACTATGGAAGTTAGGGTTCCGATGGACTTTCGAATCTTCAAAGGGAAATTTTAAGGATCAAAAGTCATTGGATTAAAAATTTCATTATACCATTCAAAAGATTTTGAAACGTAGATGTGTAAAATGGGCTTGCATGACCCATTTGGGTACTTAAAACATAAGTTATGGCCAAAAGAAGGGCCAAGAGTCAAAGTGCCAATTTGATTCCCAAGCACTAAAAGTCAAGAATCTCCCTGATTTCCTTGCGTTCAGGTAGTGTGTCAAATACTATTGAAAAGATCTCGACAAGGGATACAAGTTTTTTTTAGATCTCACCTCAATTGGAGGTTTGCACAAAACATTATGGGCTTCCAAAGTTGTAGGAGTCTTAATTTTAGGAATTTCGAAACTCCAACTTGCGAGTCTTGGGACAAAATAACATTTGAGTGTTGACCCCATGGCCAAGCATAGAGAATACTATAAGGGGGAAGGTGGTGGGTTTCCCCCAAATCTGGGCCGTGGTGAGTCCATGTTTGCCCGTGGTGAGTCCATGCACCAAAAGTGTTCCAACTACGCACTAACCAACTTATTGTTTGGTTTGTGCAGGTCCATGTGAATATTTACCTGCTTGTCACTCATCCTAGTCCCCATCTCGGAGCTCCAGCACACCCCTTTACCCCCGAAGTGCTATGAGCCAGGGAGTGTACCCCAACTCCTTATCCTTCCACTATTTTCACATTTGGATTCATAGTTGAGTCTATTAAGGAGCTTGGGGGTGCATCACATAAACTTGTAAGGGAAGTGGAATGCATCTTAGCCACAAAACAAACTAATAGAATTGGCAAACAATACTTGGTTAAGTGGAAAAAATGCCACCCTAAAAAGTCGAAATGGGTGAAGCCTGTTCATTTAGATCATTTGCCAAAAATTGTTGAAAAGTTTGAGCAAGAACATGGCCATGAGATGGCTATCCAAAAAGTGCATAAGGATAAATTTAATATATTAGCATAAATGTTGATGAGGATATCAACCTCTAGAAGGTAGGGGGTGAAAATGAAACCTGAAATACTATACATATATTTGAACTAAAACTAAGGTAAATCGGTAATCAATTTGAAGTCAAAATATATGAAATGAAGTAGACCATGGAAAAAGTACATGAGGGCTAAATTGAGGTGACGGTAACCAATGAAAATGGACCTAAAGAATTGAACTTGAAAAAAAAACTTATAAATGGCATAATCAATTGAGATTAAGGTAGTGATGCATGTGCATTAAATGACATGCCCTCAAACTGAGAATAAACTTGTGGGTGTCGCAACCCCACTTTGAGGGAAGTGTGAGGTCACCACTCACACTCCCAAAAATGGGACTTGGGAGTCCTCCGGGACTCCCGAAAACTCAAAACGCGATTGCAGGGGTCAAAACACGGAATCATGAACCATGTCCTTTTAAAGCAAAGGGGGTTTGACTTGGTTAAACTCAAATCAACACTATTTTTGGCACATTTGATAGTCATACTTTGGTGTGGTTGCCCAGGGTCATTAAGAAAATAGGCCTAGGCATGAAACTTAACCTTCAAGTATTTTAAGGGGGGCCCAAATAAGGGGATTATCAATTGGTAAAAAAAGTGAGCTCAAGAAGGGTGTGTGGTGCAGTTTCAGGACTGACATACAAACAAACAAAAAAATTGTCTAAGAATCCTCCTACATCTAAAAGGATAAAATTTGGGATGCCAACAATACCTAAGTCGAGAACTAGCTACCCTCATAAAAGCTTGAGGTAAACAAAGTGGCAAAGGTGTGGCTTGCCATAACAAAGGCAACATGTGCATTATGTCTACGAAGACATAGACCTCTCGAAGGTGGGGGTGAATGACATGCCCTTTCGTTTAAAAGATGTCTTAAGCAAATGTGGGCCTCATATTGAGATCACCTTCGTGGGGCATTAAGGCGATATGGGAATTAGGCCATAAGTGGCTCCACGAGGTACGACTCTTCTAGGAGTTGGGAAATGTCTGAACCTTGAAGTCTAAATGGGTTAAGGTGGAGCTTGAACTTTGTCGGCCAAAGAAGACGATTAGGGGAAGTTTTCAAAATTATAGTGTGGGCCACCATCCCTTTAAAACCCTCAACAAATGATTGAGTGTTGTCCAAAGTCGCCATAAAAAGGTGCAAACTTGTTAAAACATTTGGAATGATTAAGAGTTGTCCCTTTAAGGCTTCAAGGCCAAAACCCTGAGAGAGGGTTCACCTCATGACGACTCAAATCATCCTAGGTTAAGTCTTTTAAACCAACTCCGGGAGTTGGTTTCAAAAGGCCCCCAAATCAAGCTGATTCAGTTTTTGGCCATGTGGTCTAACTATAGGAGTCAAGCCTGGGTTGGCTCCAAGTTACATTAAAATTTGGCATTGATAGTAGGGTCTAATAAGTCTAAGTAAAGAGTTAATTCCATCCCGAGTGATTGAGACTTTGGGACTAACCAAATGTGTCACAAGGTGCACACGTAGCTAAAAACTAAAAGAGTGAATGCGAAAATAACTTGTTGTGGCATAAAAAAATGCAAGGCAACAAGTGGGAAAAGGCATGTTAGGAGGTCTTGGTGGCAATCAAGTGATCAAATGAACCTATTTTCCCACATTTCCATTATATGACTTAGAATAAGGGCTCAATTGTTATCTTGCATTTTTTACATCAAATCTGAAAGGTATTTGCCATAATGTTACACTATACATGCCTTGTTTAGTTGCGCATGAGCATAGTGATGGATGAATTTTTCTTGTTTGTAGTTGTGTTCACAAGAATACCTTGAATTATCATGAAAAGCTTTGGTGAATCACTTGATGAATCATGTCCCTTCTCAATCCATAACCTAATGGAGGTGGGAAGCCCATATGGGTTAGCTATAGGCTCTTGGCTAAGGCTTGTGCCCTTTGTAAGACATGTTAATTTGCCCAAAAAATTCAATAATGCTAATAAAATATTGTGTTTTTTGACATTTGATATGGTATGTTTGCAAGGAGTGGAATGAAAATGTCGCACACTATGAGGAAATAGTAGATCTAAACGAGTGGGATGCAAGATGGGTTCCACTATGGGAAAGGACATATATTAATGTGAAGAATGTTAAACCGTAGAATTTGGCAACGTTATTACTATCAAGGAAAAAGGTTGCCAAATAAAAAAAAAGAAATATTTTTTTTTTGAAAACACATAAAATTAAAACTTGTTTATTGTCTGCCTACCATCTTGTAGCAACTACCATCTTGTAGTAGCTACTATCTTGCAATAACTATCGTCATGTAGTAATTACTGTCTTGTAACAACTATTGTCCTACACCTACCATTATTTGTAGAATTGAAAAAAGACCCACAACCGCTTGTAAACCTCATGTAAATTTTGCCTACCGTCTGTAACACCTATAAACCTTCTATGGTTACTGCTAGTTGTTTGCAACAATGTTACTTTCCCTGCAAACCTCAAATCTCATGTCTTCTTCCTTATTGCTACCTTTTAAGGGTAGTTATTGTCTTGTGGTAGAAGGTACTTTCTATTTTAAAGACAAAAAGCAAAGAAAGAAGATCCTATTGTTCTTGTAGAAGAAACAAAAAACTACTACATAAAACATAACAAAACAATATGTAATCTTAATGTGCAGTACTTTCCCCCAACATCTAACATCCTCCAAGTACAACAAAATAATATGATATACTTTCAACCATTTTTTTTTACAAGAATCAAAGTACAAAATACATTGATATTTGGGTGAAAGCACATTACGGTGGCAAAAAATTGTAGTCATAAATATTATTTTTCGAAACTATGTAACTTTCAACTTTCAACAAGCCACTATTAAAAAAGGTTTTCATAAATTATATTAAAAATAAAGTAGCTCAATAACTAAATAATGCAATTATCAAAGGAAACAAAATGTTTATTAATATTAAATGATGAAAGAATATATTTGTGAGAATCTAAATGTTGTCATGATAATTTGCAAAATGAAAAAATATATTTTAAAAGTGATTAAAATAATTGCAAAATTTCATGAAATATTTAGTCATATATTTAATATATATCAATTGTACCATTTCAATTACAATTGAAATGTTTGATTCATGTGATTTCATTAAAAACATTTAGATAAGTTTTTCGTTCAAATGAACATAAGTGTGTTGAAAAAAAACATTTTGTTGAAAAATTACTTTCATTTGAAAGATGACAAGAATTATGTTGGAGGCCTTTGTATCAAAATCCATGTTATATGTTTATCAGAACATTAAATGAAATCAAAGAAAAACTGCCCCCAAAATATACCAAAATATACCCCTACAAAAGTATATTTTCTTACCTAAAGTGACACCCCCATAGTGTGCTTTCACCCACTTTCCACCTCTATTTCCAATGCCACAAACACGCTATTTCTCAAGAAAAGGATCTCCCAGAAACTTTTACATCGAATACCATCTCTAATACAATATCTAATACCATGTCCTCATTTTCCCCGCTCAAGAGATATATAAGAAACCCAAGAAGGATATCCACTAGACAAAGAACTTAGTTTAGTGCCATTACACAGTTTCATTCAAATCTAGTTTCAATGGAATGGGACTGGTCCATACCATTATACATTGGATGTAGTGGATTGGTTTAATGGATTAGTCCACCCAAATCCAATTTTAGTGGAATTGGACTAATGTCATTCCACCATACATTGGATGTAGTAGATTGGTCCACCCAAATTTAGTTCAAAAGGTTAAAAAAACACATTTTTCTTCTTTTAGACCCCTCCTACTTCCAAACCTCATAACTTTCTCATCTCCTATTCAAATTGAGTGATTTAAAGTGCTATGAGAGCATCACCGTAAGCTCTATAATTCATCTTTGAACTCTAAAGGCAACAAATAAACGTACAAGGACTATTTGGGTGTTTTCAGAATGGTTTCCTAGTGTTGGGTGTGGCACTTTTTTGACTTTTTGACCATGCACACTTTGAAGGGCCATAACTTTCTCATTTCTAATTCGTTTTTGACAATTTTTAGTGCTATGAATGTGCCAAAAAGAGGTTTTCAACTTTTTTTGGGACACCATAAACAAAGGAGCCTTCCTTTGAATTTTGTTGAGCTCTGAAGTCTTATGTTTTTGGACATTAGCTTGTCTACTTAATGCATTGATAAATAACAAAACTTCAAATTTATTAGAGTTTTGTAATGATGGTACAACTAACATGAGAATAACCAACATATATATAACTAACTTAGGTATGGTCAACATAGGTATAATCAACCTAGGTGTAACCAACATACGTATAACCAACATATGTATAGTCAACCTAGGTATAACCAACATAGGTTTAGCCAACATAGGTTTAGCCAACTTAGGTATAATCAACAACAATTAAATTACCTTACAACTAGAGTTTCAAAACAACTAATATACAACTACATTACAAATATCCCATGGAAATACGACAAATTAATAAATAAAATGCCACGTTAGAAAATCAAGGAATTATATTGTAGTTGCAAATTAATTGCAAGATGTATATTTTTATAATACAATGTATGCATTATATATACGGTTATACTCAACCATTTTTGACTTTGTTGACAAGTTCTAGTTTAGTCACATGTAACAATTACATCACAACTAGGATAAATTTAATTATTAATCAACGACTACTTTGCAACAAATGTATAGCCTTGAATAACACATACAATCATGCCACGCGTATATAGTTCCACTACCCAATATATATGACATTTCAATTTGTTTGCAATTATATGCAATTATATTTCAACTTAAATTTTGAAATTTGAATGGGAAACCCTTAAATAAGTGACACATGGCAATATATTAATAGATTACCCCAATGCATCAACAACCTTCATGTGTTTATGTTTATTGTCAAGAAATTCAAAATGAACTTTTTAAGAAATTTTATTTATTCAAACATTTTGTGTATTTCCTAATCTTTTGGTGATGCAATTTTCATATCATGTGTTATAATTAAAATTATTATTTTTGTTTAATTTTAAAATAAAATAAAAAGGTTGTTATAAGTTATATTATTGATTTAAATAACTTGGAGATTGAAGGTTTTTTTTTTTTTTTTTGGGAGGTTGAAAGTTCTTATTCTTATTCTTCGAGAAGTTGAAGGCTTTTGTTTTTTCTTGAAGGTTGAAGGTTCTTGTTCTTAATCTTAGAGATCTTGAAGGTTTTTGTTTTTGCTCTCGTAGGTTGAAAGTTTTTGTTTTTGTTCTTCAAAAGGTTAAAGGTTTTTGTTTTTTCTCTTAAAGGTTGAAAGTTTTTGTTCTTATTTTTAGAAAGGTTGAAGGCTTTTATATTTGCTCTTGGATGTTGAAGGTTCTTATTCTTGCTCTTAAAGAAGTTGAAGACTTTTGTTTTTTCTCTTGGAGGTTGAAGGTTTTTGTTTTTGTTTTTGTTCTTAAAGAGGTTGAAATTTTTTTGTTTTTACTCTTAAAGGTTGAAAGTTTTTGTTTTTATTTTTAGAGAGGTTGAAGGCTTTCATTTGTGCTCTTGGAGGTTGAAGGTTCTTGTCTTTGCTCTTAAAGAGGTTGAAGGTTCTTGCTCTTAGAGAGGTTGAAATTTTTTTGTTTTTGTTTTTTTAAGGTTGAAGGTTCTAGCTTTTACTTTTTGATGTTAAAGGTTTTTTTCTTTATTCTTGGATGTTCAAAGTTCTTACTTTTGGTTTTTAATGTTGAAAGTTCTTGCTCTTACTTTTGGATATTAAAGGTTCTTACTTTTATTCTTGGACGTTAAAAGTTTTTGCTTTTACTCTTAAGTGTTGAAGGTTTTTACTTTTGAATGTACATCAAAATTATGTATACAAGGTAAGATTTTTTCAAAAGTACCTAAAATTATAATTCAATTTACTTGATTATAAACACAATATTTGATTTTATTTAAAAGTGTACAAATTATAATTTAGTTTGTATCAATGTTTTATATGTTGCATTTTAGTGACAAATAAGTTGCATGTTGGTGGTAGTATAGTTGTAAATTAATTTGATTCAAGTTGAAGGGATTATTTGCATATTTTTGACATTACAATGTTATGATGTGCTACTGATTTCATTTCACATGTGGAACTAAAGGTCATAACATGGCATATTTCAAACATATAATGTGCATTAAAGAAATTGCATTGCTCAAGCTCCATTTCAACAAAAATAGAAAAAAAATTCATTTATGAAACATAGTGTTTTAAATGACAATATTCGATTGTTGTGAATCATCATTTTTATGATTTGACCTTTTGTTTAGATAGAGAAAAATGTTTGCTATATATAGTTTGGGCATTATGTTTATATTCATAATTAAAATTTTTTTTTGATAAAAACATTAAAAAAAATTGTAATGTATTTTTCAACATGGAATGTAATGCATTTAAAGTTTCAAATTTATTTCATGTTTATAAATAATGATGTCCAATGCAATTCAACATTATTTATTATAATTAGGACAACATGATAATAGTTGTGTGAAGTTTGGATAATTGCAATCTAAGTTGCAATTTAGTTGTTTAGTATTACTAAAATCAATTACCATACAATTGCTTTGAAACCCAAATTTATAACACCTAGTTGCAAATTAATCACTAAATCCTTTATTTTCATTTCATCTTTAATTGTAAGTTAGTTGCAAAGGATAGGAACAAAATTCATTGCTCAAATGGATGAGTTAAATAATTAAAGAATATATTCGTTATACTAGTTATAAAACAATTGTAAATAACTTGCAAAAGACAAGGATATTTAAAATCCATTCACATCAAGTGGATGAATGAAGTAATTAAAAATTATATTCGTCAAACTAGTTGTAATCGTCAAACTAGTTGTAAAATAGTTATAAATAAGTTGTAATAGGTATTAACATACATCATTTGTCGACAAATGGATGCAATGTCATGTTGGCATTTCATTTACCAAGTTGGAATGTGTGTGGGAATTTGATGTGGAGATTAATTGCAAAGAAGTTGCATATAGTTGCATGTGAGTTGCACCGAATATACAATATTATATACAACATAGGGTGTCCGTTGTAACTTGTTTGATAACATTCAAGGCTTTATAAATACCATGAGTTGCAAATGTCCATTACAATTGGAAAACCCAATTGCAAGCCCAATTATAAAACCCTATATTTTTTCATAATGACATGCCACATTGCCACATGACATTATTTCAATGGAAAAAGAATTGCCATGTTTTAAATTAATCATTTGATCCAATGACATAAGAAGGCCAATCCAAATTGTTGGATGGTTTTTCATGATTGTGCTAAATAGTATCACTAGATCAATCCATTAAGGTTCCATTGGTCATTGCCATGTGACCCCAATCATTAGCCCATTCCATTATGTTAGGCCAAATGTCACTATAATGTCACTATAGTGCAATTGGTTTAATCCACTAAAAACTAAGTGGATTGCATAATGTTTGGGACCACATCCCCTAGTAATTAAATAGTTACTAGAATACCCTTCTAAGTAAATTAAATTATGATATTATTTTTGGTAACTAATATTACTTTTATTAAAATTCCTTCCATAATTAACTTATAATTATTCTACCCCCATGAAAGTGGTTCAATATATTAACGGTATTACCATCAGAAATTACTTTCATTCTATAATTTTCACATGATTATGTTCCCATTTGATAATAACTACCATCTAGTGATGGTATTACCATTTCTTAACACCCCTAATGTTTAACCAACATAGGACAATTTTCTACCCTTAACAAAGACATATGACATTGAATTAAAGCCTTTATTATCTACATTCAAGATTAAAGCCTTGGGAGTAACTACTATCCAAGCTCTATTGGTAAACTATTTACCTTTAGTTGAGGCTTACTTACAATCTAAAGAAGATGAAGGAGATGAGGATGTTAATCAACTTGCTTAGTTGCTAGTGAATCTTATTGTTGGACTCAACAACACATATTGTCTAAAAGGTAGTTGGATCTTACCACATGTTACTTTGTGAATGAGCTTTTGCAACATGTCCATGCCATTGGTATTTCCCCTATGCCTTAGGGTTAGATGTTTGCCTACACAAAGGCAAGTTAAAATAGAATGAAACTTGCCTTGAAGCTTACTTTGATGGCTTGTTGCAGCTTGAATGAGTATATTGTTGCCTTTTTTAATGTTATGTTTATTTAGTGGGAACCTACCATCATGACTAGTCTTCCCATTGATTTTGGAAATGTAAAAAAACCTCAAGACATAGGCTTTTGTATTACCCAACGTGTTGAGAAAATTATTATGAAACATATCAGTATACACCTATAGTTGGTAGTTGATGAAGTCAATGGAAAGTAATGGTAGTTAGTCATCGCCATTTGTGACAAAGGTGATGTCTAATACTTTGTCAACATTCGCAAATTATTTCTACACTTGTTCTTGTTGCGCTCATTTTGTTTATGTTGGAATGGATGTAATGTTTAGCCTCAATTTCATAAATATGCTTTGTGTTAACTTATGTAGTATGTAGGAGGTCAACGATAGGAAACTTGAGTAAGTTTGTGGTTGTGCTTGGCCTTAACTTTCTAACATTATTTCTTGCCATATGGCATGTAAGAAACTGGATGCTTCTTGTTTGTTTCAACTTTCTTATTATCTAGTTGTTGTGCCTTTTATCTCATAGGGAGTTTAGATATTGGTTAAACTTTTTGAACATCCCCATTCTTATGTCAATTGCTTTCACAATTTCATGTGATTTTAAGCCTCTTGATTTAGTGATTATAGTCATGGTAGTCACTATTGTGATTCATGTGTTATTATTCAAGTGGTGGTGGCCGGTTTTTGTGATCACCACAAGAAGAATACTTGAAAAGGTTATTGTGCATTATGTAACAGATTGAATGGCATGGAAATTATTGAAAGGTACATGGTTTGATCCCAATGGGTTGCATAATGTGTCTAATGAATATTAACAAAGTGATAATTGTCTATTGATATTTGAATTTTTTTGTTTATCATAAACAATGGGCTATATCCCAAAGTGTTTCCGTATCATCCATTTGAAATGACTACAAATATCCTTAAATCAGTTGTGCATAAAGCTGCAAGGAACATGTCCAAGTGGCAACTATTCATTGTTGTTTGTAAGAACATTTTGAGGTTTGTTGTGTCTTTTGATTATAATTCATAAGTCCATGCTCCATGTCTTGAAGCCTATATTACAATTTGTTTGTGTGTGATGTTGATGATTGGTGCAAAATTTTGTAAGAATTGAGCAAAAGTTCTTCAAACATTAGGTGTTGTTGAGGAGCATCATAGTGGTCATTGTGGTGGTCATCTTGTGTTGCTTAGGTATCGGTAAGTTTTTTTTTTCTCCATCATTTATCTTTTGTTAGTTTTTAACATCAATAAGGATTTTGCCATGTAACAATGCTTCTAATACTAAATCTTTGTGATGGATATAATTCCATCTAATTTTTTATTATGTAAGTTCCATGTCTTTTTTTGTGGAAACATAGCAATAATTTTTTTGCCATGCAATAGCTACAATTTCTAATAAGTTTTGTGATGGTTAAAATGCCATTGAAATTCCCATGCATGTGTAAGTTTTATGTCCTTTTTACTTTGTAGACAACAACAACAAGGTTTTTGCCATGTATCAATAATTTCTAATAAAGTCTTTGTGATTGAGTTGATGCCATTAAATTCCCATACATGTGTAAGCTTTATGTCCTTTTTGTTGCAATTTTTTACATCAATAAGGTTTTTACCATGTAGCAGCAACTTGCTAGTAAGTCTTTGTGATAGGATGCCATTGAATTCTCATACATGTCTCAGTTTTATGTCCTTCATGTTTTTTGTAAACAACAACAAATAAAACAAAATATGACATATAAGGCTGTTTACAATGGCATCCACAAGTGCCACACAAGCTATAATAACTATTTCATGTGATGAAAATTATATTGATTTTATGTCTCAATTTGAGATTGAACTTGGATCACAAGAGGCATCAAATGTTGACATAAATGCAATTTGAGAGATCCTTATTCCAAAGTTGGTGGATAGCAAAAAATCTATGGTCTCCTAGCCGTCGAACATTAGCTTATTGGGCTTTTTGTGTGGTGAATGATGGTGTACCAGTGAACATCTGTAATCCACAAATGATGCATTGTTTTGTTTGTCACCCTAATCAATTGGAGCCCCTTGATGCTTTGGGAAAACATAAAAGGCAAGTGAGCTATAATAAGAACCAAGGTATAAGCGCTTTGAAAAAACATGCTTGTCATGAACATCCATATTTGTACAAAAAATGAAAATTGTTTTTGCTGCAAAGGGTTACAAAAACCCAAAGTGAAAAATAGGGGTCAAAGAAGAGGAAAATTACTCCCCCTTCTCAAATCACATACTTTTTGGCAACCAATGGCCTTACCACAAATAAGATCTTTTATAACAAGCCTTTTTGGAGGACTTAGTTCTCTATGTTGCAAAGGGTTACCAACTTCTATCTTTTGTTGAAAATCCATGGTTGCAACTTTTGGTTTTGTGGAAGTGTGGGTGTGTATAGTTTCCATCCCATTGCCAAATGGAGATTGAAGTGCTCCCAAATATGTTGGAGAAAACTAAGGAGATATGTGTCATCTCAACCTTTACATCTTGTATTATTTGTACATGTTCATTTGACCTTTGGATGTTTTGTGTGAGCTTTGATATGAATGCTATTGTTGTGAGCTTCATCAACACTTCATGGGAGCCTTGTCACGTGACGATTGGGATTTTTGAGGCGCATAACATTGTAAGTGCAACAATGACAAACTAGGTAAAATCTTTGTTGGACTCCTTTGGCTTACTTGACAAAGTAATTATAGGTCAAAGATGAAGGGTCTAATTTAAACACTTTGACTTTTGCATTAACTTCTATTGTTTCTTGTTCTACCCTTCAACTAGCATGCCCATTTGTAGGGTCATGTTTTGGGCATGCCATGTCAAAGGTAGCCCAATATGCTATTGATCACACTAAGGTTTGTGCTGGTCTTTCAGAAGTTAGCCTTCAAAAGCTCAATCTTCGTTGCAAAAGACCATTACTTAGACAAAAAAAAATCTGGGAAGGGATCTCATGGCATTTTGTGGAACTTCCAAGCCACATACATGCTACAAAGTATTGAACTCACCGACCTCTTTTCAGGAGCACAGCTGCAACTGCATGTATAAGCCTAGGTTTTATGGTGAATTATGAAACTTCCAAGACACAGAAATGCTACAGAGAATTGAACTCACCAGCCTCTTTTCAGGAGGACAGCTGCAACTACCAAAACTTTGACTTGAACATAAGCCTCAGCTGCATCTGCCCTTGGCATCAATAATGCAAACAATACCTGCCCAAGAAGTCCATTGACAACCATTCCTCTCTTACTTTGCTGTTTCAGCCACATACTCTGGTAAAAACCAACAAGAGCTTAAAAACCACAACTATGATACATGGCAACAAGCACAATCAGCAGATGGCATCAATTTTGGTTGGGCAGAGTAAGAAATCATTTATGAAGAGGGGAAGAGCCAGGCATTTAAGTGCGCAAACTATTCCGCTGCAACTTTCTTCTTCTTCTTTTTTCTTTAGCTTCTTCTTTGAGCTTCTTCTTTTGCAAATCTAATTGCTCTTCCTCACTGTAGGACCACCTTTGCTCTGTCAGCCTTTCAGTTCCTTCCTTGAGCTCCAAAGGAATTCCCATAGAAATCCCACACACCTCTGCCAGTGACTGCAAGAAACAACAACAGGAAACCTATTGAGAAAAAAAGCCTATACCAAGTGCAGGAAATGATGTTAACACTAACAATATCACTGCTCTAAGTGGTTGTGGAATATCACTTCCACATAAACATTGAGAGGGACATCAACAAAGGGCAAATGGGAACAAGGATCTATGAGAATCAACATGCCTTCACAACCATACGGCTTGTTAAAAGATGTTCTCCAATCCAATCTGGATAGCCCTGTGTCACAATTAGCACCAGCACAATGGATTTATTTTCCAGGCTTTTGAAAACTTTGTAACAAAACTCCAACAGAAGATCCCTCAAACAAAAGTTATGGGTACATAAACACTCAAGTTAGAATGAATTTTACAGCTTTAGAAGGTATTGCAAATATTCTTTTGCACAAGATGCAAGCTCAAGTACAAGAAAGGTATCCAATGACTGACCTAGAACAACATTCAGGAGTCATAGATCAGGGCACAAGATGTTGAATTGCATTAGCAAGTATGAGATCATAGTGCCACAGTCCTGTTAGTGTTCAAGCTGACAAGTGACACTTAATTGCATCAGATAAACCCACCACACACACACACACACACACACGGAACACAGCATTGTGTCAGCAGCAAAATCAACTCCAAATATGTCACATTATGGCTGAAGACTGATATTCTTTCTTTTAAGCTATGAAATTCAGCCTAGACAAAATGCTAGGAGGTTGCCAAATCTGCGTGCATAGCCAGACCTATGATCTCCACACTTAGGAGGGACAGAAGCCAGAGCACCAGTGAGGACTATCCCTGCAACTGGAATTCCTGTCCACCAAACCCCAAATTTTGCATAATTGTCAAACGCAATCAATACAAATGACACAGGGCCATCTGAATGTTATAATACTGCAAGCTGAAGAATGATGCTTTGGGCATGCAATTTCACAACTCAATACCCAACTCTGCAACCTATGTGCGTTGAAGAACAGAAATCATGATGAGGAAGACCTGGTATTGAGAGTTTAGAGCTCTGTTATATGCTGCCATTGCAATAGCTTCTGCAGTTTCTCTGCACACACAGTGCTCTGGGACCTACAAATATCAAGATTGAGATTGAGTTGGGGGACCATGCACAAAAAGATGTGATCATTGAGAAAAATAAATCCAACAGTTCTTGATATGAGTTTCTTAGGAGCTGCTGCGACAGAAAACCAGATCACTTCTGCTGCTGCATAACAACAAAACTCTTGTGCTGCACATGGACATTGTGAGTGCAAATCTCTGAACTTTGAGAACCCTAACAGAAAATGAGACCAACAGTCTGATAGAAGAGTTTCTCCAGCATATCTTTTTCTTTTCCAATTGGTGGCACTTGCAAGGGTTTTTTTGCAAGGGTTTGACAAGTATGTCACCCTGCCCAGAAGTTGCACCATGGAAGCCCTGGAATAAGGCACAGTCGCCTCTAGCACTGTGCCTGAAGCTCATGGTACTGACAACAGCCAACCTAATGCTTACACCATGGAGACAAGCAAGACTATGTTGTTCATTTGGAAACATGATGTACTACCTAGACAAACAATCTTGCAGCTCCATCTTAAGCATGCAAAGGTGCATTCAATGAGTGTCTCATTTCCACAAGTGCCTTCCATAAACCTTAAACAACAAATGGAACTCATGAGGGGAGGAGGATCAAATGTTTGCAGGATTGAATATCAGCCAAACAACACTGGATATGATTATGGAACCTACCACAATTGATTATCTTCTTGTAATCACCTTTTCCTGCCTACCTTCTAGAATATCAGCATCCAATGACCATGAGCAAGCTACAGTAGGTTGCAGGGCCAAACCCTTGTTGAGAGCTATGCCATAATATGACCACTGGCTTCATCACATTGTTCTTTCTCCTCCTGTATGTTGATTTTTCATGATGTTGCTGCTGCCAATGACCCCTTGACCTTGGAGGAAGCAACCCAGAATCACTTAGCACCATCAATATATCAAGGTCAAATGATGTGGTTCAGTTTCTCCTGTGTGCTTGACCTCTCTCCCTGTTAGATACAAACCCGCAAGACCCTTTTGAGGGGTTCAAAGCCTACTGAGGTAAAAATCCAGGACACTGGCTGCTATATGTGCTCTAGGCCACAATTTCATCACAAGTTTCAGGATGTTGTCAGAGTGCTCTCTCAATGATGGTGGTAATTGCAATAGCAGCTGGTACAAACAGTGCACTTTGCCATAGGCTTGATGAGCAACAATACCTCAAATCAGTCAATAGTGATTCTGCAACTGCTTTGTCTTTGGTTTTATCATCCCTTTCATTCAGCTTCTTCAACCATTGGTGTCAGACTTCAGATGTGGATCCTGCTGGTTACTAATAACATCCATATCTATACATTTGCAGAGAAAACTATACAACAACAACATCTACATGGTTGCAGAGAAAACTACACAACAAAAATTCTGCTTCTCAAACAAACACACTATTTCATGGTAATAACATCCCTTGTAGACTTTCCAGCATTCACTGATCTCTATTTTGCTGCAAAGCTTCATTCTAAGTCAAGATCATTATGTTTGGAAAGTCTGAAGATGCTACATTACTTTTGGTAATTCTTTAAGTGTGCAGCAAAACAGGTTCGAGGTGACAAATGAGTTGTTGAAAAAATCACCACTACATGCCACTGCTGTTCCTTGTTTATCTTCAATTCAGAATCAAACTTGTCAAGTGAAGAACTGCAGATAGCTAAACTTTGAAAGTCTTCATAACAAAAGTGACGAACCCTGCAACTTCTCATGCAGCAGCACAACTTCTGCAACATGGGACTTAGCTGTTGAACATACTTGCCAGGAAAGTGTCACTCACATTTCAAGGGTGTTGAAGACCGGAAGGCATGAAAGCAGCAGCTGGAATCAAACTCTGCCAAAAATCTGCATCACTTATGTGAAAAGATGAGCTATGGGTATGGACAGAAATTTACCAATGCCATGGCAAAAAAATGCAACACAAGAAATGTGGTATGCAGCAAGAAAGCATATCATCTGTTGCATGGGTAATAAATACAGAAGAAATTCTTCAAAAGACAAAATTGTGACGACATTTTGAGGAATAGATATGGATACAAACACACCCATCTGTTCATGATCATTTGAGAAGATGGCAGACTGTTGTCATGGCAGCATTGGCAGCATCATTTTTCCTGGACTTCTTGAGAGCTTGTGGTCAATGCAAATAAAAAACTTGCAGAAATTGAGCAGAAGCAGCAACAGTGACGCACACCCCATCCTTTTTTTGTTGAACCAGTTCCACTATAGCCGTCATCTTGAATCATGTGGAAAGTACAACAAAATAAGAAATGCATTGTGTTTTTGATAATGCCCTCTGTACCAAAAGAAGAATCTGTCATATGGAGTGCTGTTTTTGTCATGAATGTAAAATTGTGGAGGTTACAATCACAGGTAGATTGAGAGACAGGTTGCTTGCAAATCCCACATGTAGATTGAGAGGCACGTTGCTTGCAAATGCCACATTTGGATTGAGACACTGGTTGTTTGCAAATGTCACATGTGGATTGAGAGAGACAGGTTGGTTGCATGCAGTTTGTAGGACAATTTATTTGCAAATGCTTGACTAGGTTGATGGCAAGCTACAGCAGCAAAAGGTGGTAAACACCGTAGTGGAGGTCACTAAGGTACCTACTTCCATAGCTACTTTTAAACTATCAGTTTTTCTTTGAAGCAAAACAAGTTGTTCAATACTACTGCTGCCCTCTTCTTCACTCTCTGGAAAGAACTGCTGAAATTTTGGCAGTGTATTTTCTTGTTGATTCTGATGCAGAGTCTTATGCAGAATCTTGCAGACCCTTGTAAGATCCTACTGACTAGTCAACAGGACCTTGCAAACTGGATCACTCTCTGATTATGGAAAAGCACAATCAAGAGTTCTCAGGAATTGAAAGAGCACCACCTCACTCCCACAAATACAACACAAACATCTTATAATCATAGTCATTTGGAAACACGTGAAATTATGGACATGCATTCTTACAAAGAAAACCACCACTAGCATAGTGCTGCAATAGTGGTAGTTCAACAAATCTAGTGAAAGACAGTGTGCAAAACAAGGGTGGCCATAACATTTTGCATTCTAGGTTGTAAATTGTTGAAATGTTAAACAAAATTTGAAAGGTAGGATTTCTCTTGAAATCTTATGAATTTCAGCTTGGACACCAATTCAAATAACTCTTACAGATTTCAAATGCACATCATTGAATAAATTTTTGTGCCTGTCAGTCTTTAATGCTTCTAAACCCTTAGACCTCAAGTCATGTCGAGAAATTTAGACATTAAACAGGTGCACTGAGTTCAATGCAACATTATGCTCAATGTTGTTAGAGGACAAGTTGTGAAATAAGAAAAAAAAATTCAAACTTCTCAATATTTTCAAGTGTTCTTGATTTTATGATCAAACTAGTTGTAATATATCAAGGCAATGAATGATAGGATCTAGAAAAAGCTGAAATTTGGGAACTTCATTGTTGAAATGAAAGCCAGTAAAGATCAAATCCAATAAATTTCAAATCTGAGAAAAGATAATCATTTGATGAAATGAAAGCCTATAAATATAATATTCAGGAATGTTCAAATCCAAGAAAACAGTATTGGGAAACAATGTTTTTTTCTGACAAATTTTGTTGCTTTTTCACACAAAAATTGGGACATGTCTATTCATTCTTTTCTAGAACAGAAATTGTTTCCTGATTTCTGCAGAAGATCATTTGGACTATTCTTCTTCTCTTCTTCTTCTTAGTATAAAACAAGAGATAAGTTTGGTTGTGTTTTTTAGGGGTCTTCAAGGATTTTTTTTAGGATATTTGAGTTTGTGACATTTTCTTAATCGAGGATTTTTCTACAACAGGAGAGGGAGAACTTGAGGATGGCATGCATTCCCAATCCATTGTGCATAGAGTGCGGCAGCCTGGACAATCGGCGTCATTGCAAGATTGTAGGGCCAACGTTGGCCTTCGTGGGTTTAGGCGTAGCAGCACTGGTGGAGTGGCCAGTGGGTGCAGTGGTTTGGTGCTGCGATTGCAAGGCAGGCAGGTGCATAATGGAGCAACTAGCCATGACAATTCGACCAGCCATTTCTAACACCAGACCCATCTGATGTTCATGAGACCCTCATATTCCCACCAGTGCTGGAATCTACACTTTGGTTTGAGGACAAATTTTACAGACATGAAACCCAACAACGAACACTCTCGCATTCTATATTACTAAATCTTTGGGCAAAATAGGTGATGAACACGCTTGGGAATAGAAATTCTTGGCAGCAAATGAGGTGACCTAGCACAACACTAAGAGTGAAAAATCTGTCAAGAAATCTTTATTAAATCTTAGGGAAAAATTGGCGATGAACATAGTTGGGACTAGAAATTCTTGGCATCCAATGAGGTGAACCAGCATGAAACTAAGAGTGAAAAATCTATTATGAAATCTTCACTAAATTTTAGGGCAAAATAGGTGATGAACACAGTTGGGAATAAAAATTCTTGGCAGCCAATGAGGTGAGCCACCATGACACTAAGAGTGAAAAATCTATGAAGAAATCTTTTCATAGACTGAGATGAGTCCCAATGTTGCCAAAACAATATACCCAATGAGATGCAACCGGGTGTCGATTCCATCCACGGCCACGTATGGCCACCATGACCGAGTTATATTTTAGTAACCTATATTTGGTGACACTAATTTACTAGTAGCCTATAATTACTGGCACTGACACATAAAGCTCACAACACGTAGGTACTAGGTACATAGCAGCTGGAATAGATAGGTAGGTAGATAGGAGCTACTGAATAGCTTAGAGTCCCAGGGTTGATGAATCATCGAGAAAATAATTTAGCCAAATTTGGGTATATACTAGTTATGAAAATAGGAAAAAACAAGAATCCTTCTTATTTCTTGGCTACCGACTGGAACTTAGCATCAAACTCTGTTGATTTGGAACTTTTTTTCCTTTGAAATCTGGCGAATTTGGGACCTTTTTTTTCCCATTAAAAAGCCTTTGTAATGATCAACATTATATTTTTCAGGTTGAAATTTGGCGAAAAATTCGCCTGTAAAAGAAACACTGGCTTAGACTAGGCACCTACTAATGTCTATCCACAGCGTGTCAGGATTCAATCTAGAATATTCTTATTTTTAGTCATAATAATAATAATAGGCTTGGATTCTTGGGCTCATGAATCTTCCTTAGATACTGATATTTTTCTTTTCTCTCTAAAGTCCTGAATAATAGAAAACAAAGTGCACAAGAAAATTAATTTAAAATTCTCACAAACCTACCAAACCCTATTACACATTATAATTGATAATTAATTCGCTCAAGATAATCAAGAAATTTAAAATCGGATCACCAAATCCAGTAATTTCATTGGCTATAACGTGTTTTCTTCACGCCTTTTCAGAAGCCCATTCAACACCTTGTAATATATTAGTACATTAAAATACTATTATGCAAACTGAGTTAAAAAGAAAAGAAAAAACACAAAAAGGTCCGATCATCGAGAGGCCAGGATCTTAAGAAGCTGACGTGGTCTCGTACCTTATCCTCATTATTATGCCAACTACTCGATGGTAGCTTAATATGAATAGGGGTTTTATTTAGTTGGTTACACGCGTGTCCGTCTCGCAGTCTGCAGGGCCTTTTGTGCGCAGTGTCGCGCGTACGCGTATGTGTGCCTGTGTACTCCTCGGCGAAGCAATTCCACGCAGCAGCAGAATTTAAGGGGCGGCGTCAATCTCATTTTCAGCGCAATGATTTTTAATTTTTATTTTTTTGCATTGCACATTGGAGCTTTATTTCAGGAAAAAAAAGAGAAAAAGTTTGCATCTCTGATCTCTTCTTTTGGAGGTGTTGGCGGTTTCGTCTGCTTCTGGTGATCCATCCATGGTTTGCTCTGTCATTTTCTCTTTGCTACATCCGGATTTCAGAGCTGGAGCGATCCACTGCGGAAGTTCTTTTCGGCTCTGCTGCTGAGAGACAGAGACGTCATAGCGCAGCATCTGCGGGGACCGGCTGTGATTCGCTGCTTGTTTTCTTTACTTGTTCGATAGAGGGGGCGACGGTATCGAGAGGTCTGGTCCTGTTGAAGAAATTTCAATTGCCGCAACTATTCATTTTCTGTCAGCCAGGAGGGAACTTGGTTAGTAGTAAGTAAGTAGCAGAATTATTGTGCAGATAGAAAGTTCAGACTAGAATCGCGTACCTACGTCGTGAGTAACCTCATTGTTCTTGGAGAGGAGACGAACGGGAGAAGAAGAACTATCGGCGGGAAGAGGCCGAATTCGCTGTTTTTTTCCCTGAGGTAAGATCCAGTCTAAGAGATCTGCTCCTGTACAAGATTCAAATCCGATCTCGAATAGTGCTTCCGCGAAATGCGTTTTTCGGTGTTACATACAGAAGCAGACGCTAGACTAAAGTGTAGATAATGCGCCTCGTCATGTAACGAAATAGATGTGAGGTTTGAAGCTTGGAATTGCGTTTGCGCGCAGATCGTTGAGGAAGGACATTGATATTTCTTGATTTTGAAGGCATTGCTAGACTTGCTGTTTATCCATTTTGGTGAAGGATCGTAAGTTGCGCGCATTGTTTCAGTCCTAGATGACTAATGTAACAAGGTTATTATTATGGCAAGTCGTTCAAGAACTTTCATTCGACTTTGTGTCACACAAGAAAGAGCAATACTCGCAGAGAAGCTAGCTACTACAATAGATTCGATCCCAGAGACACCTGATGTGAGCTACAGCTTCTGGTAGCAGCGGATTTTCACTCCAGTTCTTCAGAAAAGAGATCCAGGTGCTTCTGTTTCTTTGAATGACATAAAGCTATATGCAGAGCTCCTGCTTCTGTCGCTTTGGCTTTGAATAACGTAGCCATAGGTGTCTTCATCATCCTTGGTCTAATTTGACGATGTTCTTGTAGCTCTCACACTTTCGTTCCTCTCCTTAATTTTGCATTTTTCAATTCAGGCAAGATGCCGCTATTGAAAGCTGTCTTGTGGAAAAATTAATTAGAGAAGTTTTTTTTGAAGCCATTGATTTGGTCACAGATTCTGTGTGCTTGCTACCATGTGCAGCAGCATTTGGACTTAAATCTTGTGTGGAATGCCGACCACTGGAGGTGGTGAAGAAGCTGTTCTGGTGAGGAAGCCAAGTAATGGGGCGGCTGAAGCAGCTGGAGAGCTTCCAGACCATGATGCCCAAATCACTTCATTGCATGAAGATTTGGGATTGCAGCCCAAGCTATCATCCTTTGTGAAGGACTCAGACAAGAATTTTAATCCATTTGGTGTTCTTGAGTCTGCACCATCTGATCTAAGCAAGGTCACAAGGAGTCCGGCCACAAGATCAGCTGAAGAACATGGAGAACAAGAGAAAGTGAAGGTTAGGAAAACCCAATCCTACTGTTTGAGGCTTTGTAGATTTGTGTGTTTGTAGTCACTTTCACAATGTGTTCATTGTCAAATGCTCTAATAAGAATGTTTAAATAAGAATAATGTTTTGCTGTAGTCTCAAGGTTAGTGTAGGAGCTGCTGTTTGCCTCTGCCTTCATGTGTCAAACTGTGGAATTGTTTATTGCAAGTATAGATTCTGGTACCCAGCAGGAATGAATGCACTAATTGGAGCAGTTTGTGTTGTGCAGGGTAGTGGTGTGGATGACAAAGGAGAGGAGTTAGAGGAAGCAGAGGAAGGAAAGGGAGAGAAGAAACATAAGGAGAAGAAGAAGAAGAAAGAGGCTGATCAAGATGGTGCATTGAAGAAAGAGAAGAAACACAAGGAGAAAAAGGAAAAAGACATGGATGCAGAGGAGGGGGAAGTGAAGAAGAAAGAGAAAAAACATAAGGAGCTGAAGGAGGAGGAGGAGATTGCTGAGGGAGGGGAAGTGAAGAAAGAGAAGAAACATAAGGAGAAGAAGAAAGAGAAGGAGGAGATTGAAGAGGGAGGTGAGGTCAAGAAAGAGAAGAAGCATAAGGAGAAGAAGGAGAAGGCAGAGATTGGTGAGGGAGAGGAGGTCAAGAAAGAGAAGAAGCATAAGGAGAAGAAGGAGAAGGCAGAGATTGGTGAGGGAGAGGAGGTCAAGAAAGAGAAGAAGCATAAGGAGAAGAAGGAGAAGGCAGAGAT